>Ga0307981_1000426_pt1 | contig 41951 bp, 40 predicted proteins | sample OrgLakmetagen987_FD_201849 | JGI IMG/M metagenome (GOLD analysis project Ga0307981, IMG submission 201849) | Saline water microbial communities from Organic Lake, Antarctica - #987 | ecosystem: Environmental > Aquatic > Non-marine Saline and Alkaline > Saline | place: Antarctica: Organic Lake... | reverse complement strand
GTTTTATGCCAGCCCCGGATGGTGTCGTCGTCCAGGTAGAGAAACTTTGCGATCCGAGCGCAGCTTTCCCCGTCGTCGAGCAGCAGGATCGCATTTGCCCGACGGGCAATACCGTGGTCTCCACGCTGACGGCGCACGCAAGCCTCAAGCTCAATGCGGTCTGATGAGGTCTGATGCGGAAAGAAAGCCGGGACGGATCATGGGCATAGCTGAATCGTTTCAAACCCAGCCGTCAGAACATCAAATCCGGCTTCCGCAGGACTCGGAGTATAATGAAGAATGAACCTGCCCGCGAATTACACCCTGCAGCCGGTCGATCCGGTGTTGCCCGTCGCCCCTTGGCTGGGCGGCAAGCGCAACCTCGCCCAGCGTCTGACCGCCATACTCGACGCAATCCCGCACGCCACCTATGCAGAGCCGTTCGTGGGCATGGGCGGGGTGTTTCTGCGTCGGAAAATGCGAGCCCGTCACGAAGTGATCAACAACCTCGGTCGCGACATCACCAACCTGTTTCGCATTCTGCAAAGGCATTATCCGCAATTCATCGAAGTGATGCGGTTTCAGTTGACCACGCGTGTCGAATTCAATCGGCTCGTCGATACCAATCCAGACGCATTGACCGACCTCGAGCGCGCGGCGCGTTTTCTCTATTTGCAACGGACGACATTCGGTGGAAAAGTTTTCGGCCGGAATTTCGGCGTTTCAACAGAGCGGGCCGCACGTTTCAATCTCAGCACATTGGAACCGATGCTCGAGGACGTTCATTCCCGGCTGTCCGGTGTCGTTATCGAGTGCCTCGATTATTCGGCCTTTATTGCGCGATATGATAAGCGCGGCACGCTCTTCTACATCGACCCACCCTATTGGGGCAACGAGAAGGACTATGGCAAAGAGATGTTCTTGCGGGATGCCTTCGAGGCGATGTCCGCTCAGCTCGCGTCGGTCAAGGGCCGCTTTGTGATGTCGATCAATGACGTGCCTGCGGTGCGTGAGACCTTCTCGGGGTTTCAGCATCAGCAGGTCAAGACGACCTACACGGTTGGAAAGGATGCCGGGGCCAGAGAGAAGCGCAGTGAGCTGCTGATCCGTAACTTTGAGATCGACACCACATCGTTAGCTGAGGCCCGGAGAGCGGCTATATGCCCCTTCAACGACCGTTCAATACCCCGTTGAAGGGTTCAGGGATCAGCCGGTTTTGAAGGGTCTGGTGCCAGTTCCACATCTGGCGGAGGGAAAAACGCGTCTGCTGAAAGACTTCGTGTCAAACTCTGAAAAACTTCGCGTCACGCTACAGCGGGCGTCGCGATTGCATATTTTTTAAACTCTGAAACGAAGAGGACTCAACATGAGAACAAAACATGAATATAGTGATTCGTCATGTGTGCCGAACTTTGCATCACCTCGAATTTCACCTTTCTCACCGGGGCCTCGCACCCCGAGGAATACATGGCGCGCGCCGCCACCCTGGGGCTAAGCGCGATTGCCATTGCAGACGTCAATTCGGTGGCGGGTATCGTGCGGGCGCATACCCAGGCCCGCAGCATCGCCCGGCAAGTGGCAGAGCGCGCGGCCTTCGATGCCAAACATGGCCTGATCGGCCCGCCGCTGCCGTCCGGCCATCCCGGCGGGGATCGCACCTTGCTCACCTGCACCCCCAGATTGATCCCGGCGGCGCGGCTTTGCCTTGAGGGCGGGCTGATGCTGACCACTCTGGCGGCCACACGGACCGGCTGGGCGCGGCTGTGCCGGTTGATCTCGCTTGGGCGGCTCAGGGCCGAGAAGGGGGGCTGTCATCTGACACCGGACGACCTGATGGACGGTTTGGACGGGCTGCAACTGCTCCTCCACGGTCCGCAAAATGCACAGAGCGATGCATGCGGCGCGGGCGATTGGCATCGACAGGCGCAACGGTTGACGCGCCGCTTTGGCGGGCAGATGCATCTTGTGATGGACCCGCGCTATGACGGGCAGGATGTGGCGCGCTTTGACAGGCTTGCGGCACTGGCCGACACGCTGGGCATCCCCACCATTGCCAGCGCCTGTCCGATCCTGCACCACGGCAAGCGCCGCCGCATGGCCGACGTTCTCAGCGCGATCCGGCTGGGCATCCGCGTCGACCAGCTGGGCCGCCGCGCGCTGGCCAATGCCGAACAGCGGCTGCGCTCCGGCACCGAAATGCGCCGTCTGCTGGGCCGTCATGCAAAGGCGGTGGACCGGGCGACAGCGCTTGCCGCGCTCTGCACCTTCAGCCTGGACAGCCTGCGCTATGAATATCCCAGCGAGGTCACGGGCGATGAGACCGCCTTGGACCGCCTCGCACGCCTTGCCCATGCAGGTCTCAGATGGCGTTATCCCTACGGTATTCCCGACAAGACCCGCGCCATGCTGGACCACGAGCTGGCTCTGATCGCCAAGCTGCGCTACGAGCCTTATTTCCTCACCGTGCGCGACATCGTGGCCTTTGCCCGCGACCGGGGGATCCTGTGTCAGGGGCGCGGGTCTGCGGCCAATTCGGTGGTCTGCTACGCGCTTGGCGTCACATCGGTCAGCCCCGAAATCGGCACAATGGTGTTCGAGCGATTCGTGTCAGAGGCGCGCGACGAGCCGCCTGACATCGACGTCGATTTCGAACACGAGCGCCGCGAAGAGGTCATTCAGCACATCTATGAACGCTACGGCCGGCACCGCGCGGGGCTTTGTGCAACCGTCATCCATTATCGCGGCAAACGCGCTGTTCGCGAGGTGGGCAAGGCGATGGGCCTCAGCCTCGACACCATCGGCGCGCTCAGCTCGCAGCTCTGGGGCTTTTTTTCCACCAAAGGCCTTGAGGCCGAACGGATGCGCGAAATCGGCCTTGACCCCACCGACAGACACCTGCAACAGACGCTGGCCCTGGTCTATGAAATCGACGGCTTTCCCCGGCACCTCAGCCAGCATGTCGGTGGCTTCATCATCACCGAAGGGCGGCTCGATGAACTGGTCCCCATCGAAAACGCCGCGATGGCGGATCGCACGGTCATCTGCTGGGACAAGGACGACATCGACAGCCTTGGCATCCTCAAGGTCGACGTGCTCAGCCTCGGCATGCTCACCTGCATCCGCAAGGCGTTCGATCTGATGAAGATGTATCTGGGCGACGATTACACCCTCGCCACCCTGCCGCCCGAAGACCCGCAGGTCTACAACATGCTCTGCCGCGCCGACAGCGTCGGCGTCTTTCAGGTGGAATCCCGCGCGCAGATGAATTTCCTGCCGCGCATGCGTCCACGCAACTTCTACGATCTGGTGATCGAAGTCGCCATCATCCGCCCCGGCCCCATTCAGGGCGACATGGTGCACCCCTACATTCGCCGCCGCAACGGCGAGGAAAAGGTCGAATTTCCCTCGGATGCGCTGGGCGCGGTGCTGGCAAAGACGCTGGGCGTGCCGCTGTTTCAGGAACAGGCGATGCAGATCGCCATCGTCGGTGCAGGCTTTACGCCCGAAGAGGCCGACCGCCTGCGCCGCTCGCTGGCCACGTTCAAGAAACACGGCAACATCAGCGAATTGCGCGGGCGGTTCCTGCGCGGGATGAAGCAAAACGGCTATGACGACGTCTTTTCCGAGCGGTGTTTCAGCCAGATCGAGGGCTTCGGCAGCTACGGTTTCCCCGAATCCCACGCCGCCAGCTTTGCCCTGCTGGTCTATGCCTCCGCGTGGATCAAATGCCATCATCCGGGGCTTTTCGCCTGCGCGCTGCTCAATTCACAACCGATGGGGTTCTACGCGCCCGCGCAGATTGTCAGGGATGCCCGCGAACACGGCGTCGACGTGCGCCCCGTCTGCGTGCAAAGCAGCTATTGGGACAACGTGATGGAGCCTGACGGGCGCGGCGGTCTCGCCCTGCGGCTGGGCTTTCGCCAGATCAAGGGCATGCGCGAGGATGACGCCGCATGGCTCTGTGCCACGCGGGGCAATGGCTATCCGACCGTGCGCGATGTCTGGCGGCGCGCAGGGCTGGCGCCGGTGGTTCTGGCGCGTCTGGCCGAGGCCGACGCCTTTGCCGATCTGGGCCTGTCGCGCCGCGAGGCCCTGTGGGAGGCCAAGGCGCTGACCGCCGACAAACCCCTGCCGCTTTTTGCAGGCGATATCGACGGCGAGGCCATCGACGAGCCCGCAGCGCACCTGCCCCGGATGACGCTGGGCGAAGAGGTGGTCGAGGATTACGTGTCGATGCGCCTCACGCTGCGCGCGCATCCGCTGGCCTTGCTGCGGCCCAGACTGACACCCACGACGCGGCCCACAAGGGCCAAGGAGTTGCCACCTACTTCTCGGTGAACTTCAGCTCGATCCGTCGGTTCTGCGCGCGGGCTTCAGCCGTGTCATCCGGGTTGATCGGTTGATATTGCCCGAACCCGTTGGCCGACAGACGGTCCGGCGGAATACCCAGGAACGCCACCATGTATTTCACCACCGACAGCGCCCGTGCCTGGCTCAGCTCCCAATTATCGGAAAACTCGCCAAGACCCGACAGCGGCACATCGTCGGTATGGCCATCGACGCGGATCACCCAGTCGATCCCTTCGGGAATGTCGCCGGACACGTCGCGCAGGATGTCCGCGATCTTGGCGATCTCGCCTTGCCCTTCGCGCGACAGCGACGCCCCCCCCGGCGGAAACAGCACCTCGGACGAAAAGACGAACCGGTCGCCTTCGATCCGCACGCCCTCTTGCCCGCCCAGCACGTCGCGCAGACGGCCAAAGAATTCCGACCGGTAGCGTTCCAGATCCTGCGACCGCGCCTCGATCTCAAGCCTGCGGCGGCGCTCTTCGGCGGCGACCTTGGCCAGCGCGGCGTTCAGATCGGCACCCAGCGTCTGCAATTGCACCTGAGCCGCCAGATCACTGGCCTGCGAATCGTCCAGCAAGCCTTGCAGGTTCTGCAATTGCGACCGCAGCGCGGCGATCTGCTGGTTGAGAACGGTCGTGTTCAACACCGCCCGATCGGCCCGCGCCTGTTCCTCGCTCAGCGCGTCACGCGCGGTGGCCAGCAGCGCGGCGCGCTCTTCGGCTGCACTCAGCGCGGCATTCGCAGCCTGTTCGGCGGCGCGCTGTTCGGCCAGCGCGCTGGCCAGCCGGTCGCGCACGGCCTGCGCATCGGAATTGGTCGTGACCTGCGCCGCCAATGCGGCCGCCAGACGTTCCTCGAGCGAGCGGGTATCGTCCTCGGCCTGCGATTGCGCGGTGGCCAGTTCGGCGCGGGCAGCGGCCAGCGCCATCTCTGCGGTGTCCAAACGGGTCTCGAGCGTGGCGGCGGCCGCCAAGGCCCGCTCCAGCGCCTGTTCCAGCGTGGCCTTGTCAAGCGCAAGCTGCGCCGCCTGCTCCTGCCCGTCCGACGCCTGCACTTGCGTGCTGAGCAATCGGGCGCGCAGGGCCTCTGCGGTGTCGCGCAAGGCGGCCAGATCGGTCTGCAAATCCGCCACCTGCACGGCGCCGTCGTCGCGGGTTTGCGCCAGTTCTGCGCGCAAGCGGGCCAGTTCGGCGTCGCGCGTCGCCAGATCGACGCTCAGCGTATCACGGTCTGCCCTGCGTCCTTCCTCGGCGGCGGCAAGAAGACCAAGCGTGCGGCGCATCTCGGCCTGCAAGCTGGCCAGATCGGCCTCCAGCGCGCTGACCTGTGCCGATGCGCCGTCCTGCGTTTCGGTCAGTTGCGCGCGCAAATCGGCCAGCGCCGCGTCCCGCGCGGCCAGATCGGCGGCCAGCGTGTCACGGTCCACCTGCAAATCGCCGCGCGCCATATCCGCCACCGACAAAGCGGCGCGGGTTTCGGCCAGCTCAGCGGCGAGCGCTGCCCTGTCGGCCTGCGCCCCGCTCAGCCCCTCGCGCAGGCCCGCGACGTCTGCCACCCGCGCCTCGAGCTGCGCCAGCGCGTCCGACAGGCGCGCCGCCAGCGCATCCTGCGCGGCACCGTCCTGCGCCGTGCGGGCCTCGGACGCCGCGCGAGTCGCCTGCAATTCGGCCTCGAGCGCTGCGATCCGCTCGGCCGAGGTATCCTGCTCCAGCGTCGCCCGCGCCAAGGCCTGCGCCAGCTGCGACTCGAGCGCGCTGAGCTGCGTGGCCCGGTCCACCAGCGCCGCCTGCGCCTCTTCGCCGCTCACCAAGGCCTCGGCCAGACGCGCGTTCAGGTCCTCCCCCGCCCTTTGCGATGCCGCCAGCAGGGTCAGCGTTTCCTCGGCCTGCGTGCGCTGCTGCTCCAATGCCAGCGTCATCGCCGTCAATTCCGCATCGGCGTTTTCCAGACGATTGCGCAGGGCGGCGGCGGCCTCGGCCTCGACCAGTCGCGCGGCTTCTTCATTCGACAGCGCGGCCGCGGTCTGCGCATTTTCGGCCCGCAGATCCGCGACCAGCGCCTGCAACGCCTCGCGACGGGCGGCGGCCAGACGGGCGGCCTCGGCCTGGGCATCCATCTCGCTGCGCGCGCCGGCCAATGCGGTCTGCAAATCGTCGCGCTCTGTATCCAGATCGGCGATGCGTCCGCGGTCCTGCGCCTGTTCGACCAAAAGCCCCGCAACACGTTCCTCGAAATCCACGATCTGCGAATTGGCCGCCTCTAGCGCGCGCTCCTGCCCCGCATTGTCTGCCTGAAGCGCCGCGATCAGCGCCTCTTGCTGGCTCGCGGTCTGCTGCGCCTCTTGCAAGGTCGCCGACAGCGCACCCACTTCGCTCAGCAAAAGCGCCGACTGGTCCCGCTCCAGCCCCAGCGCGTCGGCCAGCGCGGATATTTCGCTCGACAGCGTGCTCAGCTCGCTGTCCTGCGCCGTGATCGTCTCGCGCAGCACGAATTGCATCACCATGAAGATGGTCAGCACGAACATCAAAACCAGCAACAGCCCCGTCATGGCATCGACAAAGCCCGGCCAGATCGAGGCCTGAAACCTTTGCCCGGTGCGCCGCGACAGAGCCATGACCTAGCCCTCCCGATTGCCGGTGGCGGGGCGGGGCGGGGCAACCGGGCGCGGTGTCGGGCTGCGCTGTGCCTGCGCCAGCGCCCGGCCGATGGCGGCCAGATCGGTGCGCAATTCGGCCATGCTTTCCTGCCGCCCTGCGCTGATTTCCTCAAGAATGCGCAACATCTGCACATCAATGGACCGCAGCCGCATCCGGCTTTCGGCGTCGATCCCTTCGCTTTGCTCGCGATGTTGAATAGCGTCGATCAGCCGTTCCTGCCCGTCCGCGATCCGCATCAGCGCCGAAGACGACGGTGCCGTCGCCTCGAGCCGCTCGGTCATTCGTTCGACCGCATCGGCCAATTGCCCCAGCCGGTCGTCCACGCCGCTGCGACTGACGTCGGACTCGGCCACGATCTGCTGCAATTGCGTCATCTGCTCGGCCATCTGGTCCAGCACCGCAACAGCGCCCGACATCTCGGACGCCCCCTCGCCGTCACCGCTGGCAAAGCCCAGCCGGGTGATCGACGACAGCCATTCCTCCAGCTCGCGGTAAAACCGGTTCTGGCCGTGGCTGGCCAACAGCTCCAGCAGCCCCACGACCAGCGATCCGGCCAACCCCAGCAAGGACGAGGCAAAGGCCACGCCCATGCCCCCCAGCTGCGATTCCAGCCCGTTCATCAGGCGCGAAAAGACCTCGACCCCGCCTTCGCCATCCTGCGGCGCAAGGTTGCGGATCGTGTCCACCAGCGCAGGAACGGTCGTGGCAAGCCCATAAAACGTGCCCAAAAGCCCCAGAAAGATCAGCATGTTGACAATATAACGCGTAATTTCGCGCGCCTCATCGATGCGGCTGACCACCGAATCCAGAATGGACCGGGTCGATGTCGCGCTGATCTGCATCCGCGTCTTGCGCGACCGCAGGAGCGTCGCCAAAGGCGCCAGCAGCCGTGGCGCCGTCACCTGATCGGAGCCAGTCGGATCCTGCGCGAAGGCCACGATCCAGCGCACCGAACTGACCAGCTGCGCCACCTGCCAGAAACAGGCCGCCACACCGATCAGGAACACCAGCATGATGAACCCGTTCAGATAGGGGTTGGTCTGGAACACAGGCAGCACGCGCGGCGCCGCCAGAAAGGCCCCTGCCACGGTCAGCGCCAGCACGAACCCCATCAGGACAAACTGCCGGTAGGGTTGGGTAAAATGCAGCTCGGCCTCGAGGTCGGGCTGGTTCATGCGGCAGGCTCCTGGCACAGGGTCTTGGGGGCTTGGGATGCGGGCGTTTTCCGCGCGGCCCACCCTAGGCTTTTGCCCGCGCCAAGCCAAGCGGTTATGCGCATAAGCTCCGCACCCGCACCGCCAGCCATTGCAGGTCTGCATCATGCACGCCCAGCTCGGCCAGATGATCGGCGGTGTTCATCAGATATTCGGCGTTGGGCCCGCGTCCGCCATGCGCCCGCGCGATGATCTGCGCCTGCTCCTCAAGCGGCAGGGCGGCACAATATTGCACGTGATCCGGGTCGATCACATAGGCCAGCGCGTCCTGAACGGTGCCGTCCTCCAATGTGATCGGCAGCAGATGTTCCACGTATGCAGAAGAAACCAATTCACGTTCGCGCAGATAGGCAAGCGTCGCCGCCTCCTGCCCCGGCACGACGCGCAATGCGACGCCTTCGCAGACGGTCCCCGCCACAGCGTCCAGCGCCAGCACCAGACCGGGGTCTGTTTCGGTGCCGCGATGATGGATCGACCGCATGCAGAACGACCGCCCGAACCCGTGCAGAGTGGCGCGCATCTCGTGGTGCACCTCAAAGCCCGGGTTCCACAGCAACGATCCGTATCCGAACACCCACATCTTCGGTCCCCCACATTTCTGGTTCACAGGTCTCTGGCCCACAGGTCTCTGGCCCACATTTCTGGCCCACAGGTCTCTGGCCCCCTGCCGTTTCGCCCTATAGACACCATTCAGGCAGATACGAAAAGGGGGCGGCATGATCCGGTGGCTGACATTTGCGGTGATCGCAACAGGGCTTGCGTGGTCGGGCATCTGGCTTTGGCAGGCGTCCGCCCAACGCAGCGCGACCGAGAGCTGGATCGCCGGTCAACAGGCCCGCGGCTGGCTGGTCGAGGTCGACGATATCACGCTGCGCGGCTTTCCCAACCGGCTCGATCAGACCTTCACCGGGCTGACAATCGGCGATCCCGACGCCAACAGTCTGCTGGAAACGGAGGTTTTTCAGATCCTCCGGCTAAGCTACGCCAAAGACCACATCATCGCCGTCTGGCCCACCCCCCTGCGCATCACGGGGCCTCAGGGAACGCTCACCGCCCAAAGCGACCAGATGCGCGCCAGCGTCATCTCCGCCCCGGACGGCACACTCAATCGCGCCAATCTCGAGGCTGCCGTGCTGAACATCACCACCAATGCAGGCACGCTGGCCATCGCCGCGCTGAACGCCGCCCTGCAACAGACAGGTGAAACCACCTACCGCATCACCCTGAACGCAGACGGTGTGGTGCCCGGCGACCTGATCCGCACAAGCAGCAGCCTGCCGCAGACCCTGCAAACCCTGCGCGCCGACCTGCATCTGACGTTTATCGCCCCCCTTGACACACAAACGCCGCAAAGACCCCTGCCCACGCGCATCGACCTGGCGCTGGCCGAGGCCGACTGGGGCCCGATGCGCCTCAAACTCGCCGCAGATCTGGACGTCTCCGACACCGGCCTGCTCGACGGCTCGGTCACGGTTCAGGCAGACAACTGGCGCGACATGCTGGCGCTGGCCCGCGACAGCGTCCCAAACGGCACCCTGCGCCTGATCGACAACGGCCTCACCGCCATCGCGGGCCTTTCAGGCAATGCCCAAAGCCTCGACATCACCCTGACAATCCGCCGCGGCCAGATGTCGCTGGGCCTGCTCCCACTGGGCCCCGCTCCCCGCCTGCGCTGACCCGTGCGCTTCATTTCGCCAAATAAACTCCTCCGGAGGCTCCCGCAGCCTCGACTCGTGCTAAAACCCGATATCTTCGCGCCCCATCACCAGCTTGGCCGCGACCGGCGGTGCAATCTCGTCCGACGCGCCGATCTGCTCCTGGCCGATCTGCGCCTGGCCGACCTGCGCCTGGCCGACCCGCGCCTGAAAGAGCGCTGCGACCCGCGCATATCCCTGATTTCAGGGGTGCGATTTGTCATACCAACTCACTGCCGACGCCCCGACCCCGCCCCGACCCCGACCCCGACAATCCACATGATGCGCCCGTCCCGGGAACCGCGCCGCGACGCGGGCCAGCCGCATGTTCAGCAAATCGATCAGATGCCCCACGACGATCTGTTGCAAGCTGGACGGAATGCCCAGCGCCTGCATCTCGTCTTCGGTCTCGGCCTTGTCCAGCGCGGCAAAAAAGCATCTGGTGCATCGGACATTCTTTTAAAACTACCATCCGCTCCCGCTTGAGGGACCCAAAAACACCGCGGCGAAAATCATGCCGCTGTGGCTCAATGGCGCAACCCTGACACGAATCGGACGTTGTGGCATCTTGAATTCCAGCGTCCAGCGCCTCACACTGACCACGGCAACCCAAAGGATGCGGCATGAACGATCTTTCCCAGCGGCTGGACACCCGCATCGCCGATATGCGCGACGATCTGGTCGCGCTCACGCAGGCCCTTATCCGTATCCCCACGCTGAACCCGCCGGGCGACAATTACGCCGCAATCTGCGACCTGCTGGACCGCCGCCTCACTGCCTCCGGCTTCCAGACCCAACTCATCCGCGCCCACGGCGCCCCCGGCGACACAGACCGCTATCCCCGCTGGAACATCATCGCCCGGCGCGACGGCGCATCCCCCGGCGATTGCGTGCATTTCAACAGCCACACGGATGTGGTCGAGGTCGGCCAAGGCTGGACCTTCGACCCCTTTGCCGCCGACATCCACGAGGGCCGCATCTACGGACGCGGTGCCTGCGACATGAAAGGCGGGCTGGCGGCCAGCATCATCGCCGCCGAAGCCTTCATCATCGAATGCCCCGACTATGCAGGCGCCATCGAGATCAGCGGCACCGCAGACGAGGAATCCGGCGGCTACGGCGGCGTCGCCTACCTCGCCGAACAGGGGTTCTTCTCACCTGACCGCGTCCAGCACGTCATCATCCCGGAGCCCCTCAACAAAGACCGCATCTGCCTCGGCCACCGCGGTGGCTGGTGGGCCGAGATCGAGACCAAAGGCGAAATTGCCCACGGCTCCATGCCTTTCCTCGGCGATTGCGCCGTCCGCCATATGGGCGCTGTGCTGGATGCGTTCGAGACCACGCTCTACCCCGCCATGGCCCTGCGCCACACCGACATGCCCGTGGTCCCCGACGGCGCGCGGCAATCCACGATGAACATCAATTCCATCCACGGCGGTGCCCCCGACCCGGCCCCGGACGACACCGGCATGCCTGCCCATTGCGTCCCGGATTCTTGCCGCATCATCATAGACCGCCGCTTCCTCATCGAGGAAACCATCGAAGACGTCGAAGCCGAAGTCACCGCCCTGCTGGAAACCCTCAAGACCACCCGCCCGAATTTCGACTACGAAATGCACGAGATCAACCGCGTCATCCCCTCGATGACCGACCGCACCGCCCCCATCGTCACCAATGTCGCCCGGGCCATCGAGGACGTCCTCGGCATATCCCCCGCCTACGTGGCCTCCCCCGGCAGCTACGACCAGAAACACATCGACCGCATCGGCAAGCTGCGCAATTGCATCGCCTATGGCCCCGGCGTTCTGGAACTGGCCCACAAACCCGACGAATGGATCGGTATCGACGACATGACAGACGCCGCCCGCGTCATGGCCCGCACCCTGCAAAGCCTGCTCACCAAATAACCCACGCCAACCCCGATGCCGCTTGTTCATCTTGCCAGATAAACCTCGGGGGTCCGGGGGCTGGCCCCCGGTCCGACGCGCGCAAACAGCACCACCGCTTGCGCAAACCCCGAATTAATTCCACACTCGCCTCAAACGCACCTCGGGAGTCCCGCCAATGCACCGCCTCACCCTCACCGCCGCCTTCACCCTTCTGGCCAGCACCGCGCTGGCCCAGCAAACCGACCTGACCCTCGCCATTCAGCTCGAACCGCCGCACATGGACCCGACCTCCGCCGCCGCCGGGGCCATCGACAGCGTTCTCTATTCCAACGTCTTCGAGGGCCTCACCCGATTCGGCCCCGACGGGTCGGTCAACCCCGGCCTCGCCTCTGACTGGACGATCAGCGACGATGGCCTGACCTACACCTTCACCCTGCGCCAGAATGTGACCTTCCATGACGGCACATCAATGGACGCGGACGACGTCAAATTCAGCCTTGACCGCATCGGAGCCGAGGACAGCACCAACGCGCAAAAGGCGCTTTACGCCGGTATCACCGACGTCACCGTGATCGACCCGCAAACCGTGCAGATCACCCTTGATGCGCCCAATGGCAACATGCTGTTCAACCTCGCATGGGGTGACGCCGTGATCGTCGCCCCCGAAAGCATCGAAACCATCAAACAGATGCCCATCGGGACCGGAGCCTTCAAATTCGACGAATGGGTGCAGGGCGACCGCGTCACGCTGACCCGAAACGACGCCTATTGGGGCGACGCCCCCGCGCTGGAAACCGCCACGTTCAAATTCATCTCCGACCCGACCGCCGCCTTTGCCGCCGTCATGGCGCAGGATATCGACGCGTTCTCAGGTTTCCCGGCCCCCGAAAACCTGCCGCAATTCGACGCCGATCCGCGCTTTCAGGTGATCCGGGGCTCGACCGAGGGCGAAACGATCCTGAGCATCAACAACAAGCTGCCGCCATTCGACGATGTCCGCGTGCGGCAGGCCGTGGCCCACGCCATCGACCGGCAAGCGATCATCGACGGTGCGATGTTCGGCCTCGGCACCCCGATCGGCACGCATTTTGCCCCCCACAATCCCGACTACATCGACCTTACAGGTCAATCCAATTACGACCCCGAAAAATCCCGCGCACTTCTGGCCGAGGCTGGCCTGCCCGACGGCTTTACCACCACCCTCAAACTGCCGCCGCCGTCCTACGCCCGCAGAGGCGGCGAGATCGTCGCGGCCCAGCTCCGCGCCGTCGGCATCCAGACCGAAATCACCAATCTGGAATGGGCCCAATGGCTCGAAGAAGTCTTTCGCGGCAAGGATTTCGGCCTGAGCATCGTCAGCCACACCGAACCCATGGACATCTCGATCTACGCCCGCCCGGATTATTACTTCCAATACGACAACGCCGATTTTCAGGCGCTGATGAAGACCTTCGACGCCGAGGCCGACCCCGCCAAACGCTCCAACCTGCTCGCACAGGCCCAGCGCAAGATCGCCGACGATTACGTCAACGGCTACCTCTTTCAGCTGTCTTTCCCCACCGTCGCAGACGCCCGCCTCGCAGGGCTGTGGGAAAACCAGCCCACCCAGGCCAACGACCTGACCGGCGTACGCTGGACCGAATGACCCCCTTGGATGGGTGATCGTTACCCATCCTTGCATCCCGCGCTGGACCGCCCCCGCGCCACACCCTAACGTGCGGCCATGTTACGTTATGCCCTCAAACGAATGCTGTCGCTGATCGTCAGCCTGATCATCGCCTCGGCGGTGATCTTTCTGGTGGTCGAAGTGGCCCCCGGCGACCCCGCAGCCTTCATGCTGGGGATGAATGCGCAGCCCGATACGGTGGCAGCACTGCGGGCTGAACTGGGCCTCGATCTGCCCAAATGGCAGCGTTATCTGGCGTGGGTCACAGGCATGGTGCAGGGCGATTTCGGCACCTCCTACACCTACCGCACGCCGGTCGCGCAGATGATCGCAGACCGGCTCTGGGTGTCGTTGCCCCTGGCGCTTTATGCCCTCGCCCTCTCGACGCTGATCGCCTTTCCCGCTGGCATCTATGCCGCGTCCCGGCGGGGACAGACCGGCGATGTGGCAATCATGGGCGCCACGCAGCTGGGCGTCGCCATCCCGAATTTCTGGTTCGCCATGCTGCTGGTTCTGGTGTTCGCCATCAACCTGCGCTGGTTCGGGGCGGGGGGCTTTCCGGGCTGGGACGATCCCTATGCCGCGCTCAGGGCGCTCACCCTGCCCGCCATAGCACTTGCCTTGCCGCAGGCCGCCATCCTCGCCCGCGTCATGCGATCCTCCTTGCTGGACATGCTGGGCGAGGATTTCATGCGCACCGCCCGCGCCAAGGGTCTCAGCCGCAATCAGGCGCTTTGGAGGCACGCATTGCGCAACGCGCTCATTCCGGTGCTGACCATCATCGGGTTGCAGTTTTCCTTCCTGCTCGCAGGGGCCATCATCATCGAACAGGTGTTCTATCTGCCGGGCCTCGGGCGGCTGGTGTTTCAGGCCATCTCGGCGCGCGATCTGATCGTCGTGGAATCCGTGGTCATGCTGCTGGTCTTTGCCGTGATCGTGGTCAACTTCGCCGTCGATCTGACCTATGCGCTGGTCGACCCGCGCCTTCGGGACCGCACGTGAAACGGGGCCTATCGCTCTGGCTCGGCGCGCTCCTGAGCCTCTTCTTTCTCGGCTGTGCCGCGCTGTCGTTCCTCTGGACGCCTTATGACGTCACGCTGCTGGACATCCCCGCCAAGCTGCAAACGCCAAGCGCCGCACATTGGCTCGGCACTGACCATTTCGGCCGAGACCTCGTGTCGATGATCATGGTCGGTGCGCGCACGTCGATTGCCGTGGCGCTGGTCGCCGTGGGTATCGGCATGGGGCTGGGCGTGCCGCTGGGCCTCATGGCGGCGGCCAACCGAGGCTCTGTGCTGGACGAGATCATCATGCGCGGCAACGATCTGGTCTTCGCCTTTCCAAGCCTCGTCATCGCCATCCTGATAACGGCGGTTTTCGGCCCTTCCGCCACCAATGCCATCATCGCCATCGGCATCTTCAACATCCCCGTCTTCGCAAGGCTCACACGCGGCGCGGCCCTGCCGCTGTGGAACCGCGAATTCATCCTCGCAGCCCGTGTCGCCGGTAAATCCGGCCCCCGCATCAGCGCCGAGCATATCCTGCCCAACGTCACCAACCTGCTGATCGTGCAGGGCACCATCCAGTTCTCGCTGGGTATCCTCGCCGAAGCGGGCCTCAGCTACGTCGGCCTCGGCGCGCAACCGCCCACGCCGTCATGGGGCCGGATGCTGGCGGATGCCCAGACGCTGGTGGCCATCGCACCGCATGTCGCGCTGATCCCCGGCATGGCGATCGTGCTGACGGTTCTGGGCCTGAACCTGCTGGGCGACGGGCTGCGCGATCACCTCGATCCCCGCCTGCGGGTGCGCCGCACATGAGCCTCCTGCACATCGACAAGCTCAGCCTGAGCATCCACGGCACGCCCGTCCTGCACGACGTCTCCCTGACCATGCGCAAAGGCGAAATCGCCGCGATCACTGGCGAAAGCGGCTCTGGCAAGTCGATGACCGCGCTGGCGGTGATGCAACTCCTGCCCCAAGGCGCGCAGACCCAGGGCCGCATCACCCTCGAAGACACGCCATTGCTGGACCAGACCGAGCGCCAGATGTGCAGCCTCAGGGGCCGCGACATCGGCATGGTGTTTCAGGAACCCATGACCGCGCTCAACCCCGTGCAGACCATCGGCGATCAGGTCGCGGAAACCGCCACCGTCCACGCCGCGATGCCGCCCGCAAGGGCGAAAGAGCTGGCCGCCGAAACCCTCGCGCGCGTCGGCCTCGAGGATATTGCGCCAACCCGCTATCCACACGAGCTTTCCGGCGGCCAGCGCCAGCGCGTCGTCATCGCCATGGCCATCGCCCTGCGCCCCAAACTGCTGATCGCGGACGAGCCGACGACCGCGCTCGATGTGACCACCCAAGCGCAAATCCTCACACTTTTGCGCGGCTTGGTGGATGATTTCGGCATGGGCCTGTTGATGATCACCCACGATCTGGCCGTGGTCTCGGACATGGCCGACCACATCACGGTGATGGAACGGGGTCGCGTGGTGGAATCCGCCCCGACACGGCAGCTTTTCCGGCAAACCCAGCATCCCTACACCGCCGCCCTGCTGCGGGCATCCGCGCACAAGGTCGACCTGCCGCCCGCCCCAACGATCCAAAAACCGCTGCTGCGCGTGCGAAACGTCTCGCGAGACTACCCATTGCCGCGCAAGGGCCTGCTGACCAGACGCCAATACTACCGCGCCGTAGACGATGTCAGCCTGACGCTGCACGCGGGCGAGCGACTGGGCCTCGTCGGGGAATCCGGCTGCGGGAAATCAACGCTTACCCGCGCGATCCTCGGCCTCGATCCCGTCCAGACAGGGCAGATCACACTCGACGGCACGCCGGTCTTCAGCGGCACCAAGGCCAACCCAAAGGTCCGTCGCCAGATACAGGTCGTCTTTCAGGATCCCTACGGCAGTTTCAACCCCCGCCACCGCGTCGACAGTCTGGTATCAGAGCCGTTCCATCTGCTCGAGACCCCGCCCAAAGGCCCCGAACGCGAGACAGCCATCGCAAATGCTCTCCGCGCCGTGGGCCTCTGCGCCGACGACGCAGACCGCTACATCCACGAATTTTCCGGCGGGCAAAGACAGCGCATCGCCATCGTCCGCGCTCTGATCATCAAACCGCAGATCATCGTCTTCGACGAGGCGGTCAGCGCATTGGACGTGCAGGTGCGCGCGCAGATCCTCGACCTGATCGCCGGGCTCAGCCGTGACCACGCGCTCAGCTATCTGTTCATCAGCCACGATCTCAGCGTAGTGCGCTCCATCACAGACCGCGTTCTGATCATGCAAAAAGGCCGTATCGTCGAGCAGGGCGCAACCCCCCGCGTGTTAGACGCGCCGACGCATCCCTACACCCAAAGCCTGATCGCAGCCGCCCCGAAACTGCCCGCACTCAGCGCCTCAAAGGACATGCCATGACCGATATCCCGTTCGATCCGACGCTCTGCCTGATCGGTGGTGCCTGGTGCGCGACGCACAGCACTTTGCCGCTCTGCAACCCGTCGACCGGTGCACCTCTGGCCCGGATCGCACGCGGGGGCCAGGCCGAGATCGACCGCGCCGTCACCGCAGCCCAAAGCGCACAGGACGGCGACTGGGGCCGCATGACCGCGCTTGACCGGGGCCGTATCCTCACCCGGCTGGGCCGGATCGTGCTGGAAAACGTCGACACGCTGGCGCGGCTCGAGGCGCTGGACGTCGGCAAACCGCTGACCCAGGCGCGCGCCGACGCCGTGGCGCTGGCGCGGTATTGCGAATTCTACGGCGGGGCCGCCGACAAGATCATGGGCGAGACCATCCCCTACCAGCAAGGCTACACCGTGCTGACCCTGCGCGAACCGCACGGGGTCACAGGCCACATCGTGCCGTGGAACTACCCGATGCAAATCATTGGCCGGTCGGTCGGGGCAGCACTGGCCATGGGCAATTCCTGCGTGCTCAAACCCGCAGAAGAGGCCTGCCTGACCGCCCTGATGTTCGCCCATCTTGCCGTCAAAGCGGGTCTGCCAGACGGCGCGCTCAACGTGGTTCCGGGCACAGGGGTCGAGGCGGGCGCGGCGCTCGCCAGCCATCCCGGCGTGCACCACGTCAGTTTTACCGGATCGGTGGCCACGGGGGCCGCGGTGCAGGCCGCCGCCGCGACCCATGTAGCACCCGTCACGCTGGAGCTGGGCGGTAAATCCCCGCAGCTGGTGTTCGACGATGCCGATATCGACGCCGCCCTGCCGTTTCTGGTCAATTCCGGTACCCAGAACGCCGGTCAGACCTGTTCGGCCGCGTCGCGCATCCTGATCCAGCGCGGCGTCTATGCCCGCGTCCGCGACGCCATGGCCGGGCTCTATGCTGCCTTGCGGGCGGGCCCGGCGATGGACGATCACGACCTCGGCCCGCTGATTTCCCAGCGCCAAAAGGACCGCGTTCAAGGCTATCTGGACCGGGCCCCGGCCCCGCTGGCCCGAGGGCAGATCGCCGCAGACGCGCCTGCCACGGGCGCCTATGTCGCGCCGCATCTCTTTGCCGACATCGCACCCGACCACGTTCTGGCCCAAGAGGAAATATTCGGCCCCGTTCAGGTGCTTGTCCCATTTGATACAGAGAGTGATGCAATAAAGATCGCCAACGGCACGCCTTACGGTCTTGTCGCCGGGGTCTGGACGCGGGACGGCGCGCGGCAAATGCGGCTCGCGCGGGCCTTGCGCGCGGGTCAGGTCTTTGTCAACAATTACGGTGCGGGCGGCGGGGTAGAGCTGCCCTTTGGCGGCGTCGGTCATTCCGGCCATGGTCGCGAGAAAGGGTTCGAGGCACTTTATGGCTTTTCCACACTCAAGACGGTGGCGCTGAGCCATGGCTAAACCCGTCATGTTCGCGCTGCTTTTGCTGGGCGCTGTCGTGGCCGCCGGTCTTTTCGGCGCGCTGCACAACCAGCTGAGCTATTCCGTCGGCCCCGATTACTTCACCACCTTCAAATTCCCCCAATTCGGGTTGGAGCCCGATGCAGGCCGGCTAGGTGCCGCCTGGGTCGGGTTTCGTGCAAGCTGGTGGATGGGGCTGGTGATCGGCGCGCTCCCCCTGCTCTATGGCCTCGCCCGGATGCGCAAACGCAGCACCTTTCTGGGCGCAGGCCTGGGTGCCATCGGCCTTGCCGTGATCGCCGCCACCATCGGCGTCTTGATCGGTCTGGTGCTGGGGTTCGTGGCGCAGGGTTTCTGGGAGTTCGATGTGCCCGAGCAAGCCGCGCCAGAGCCGTTCATCCGCGCTGCGCTGATGCACGGCGGGGCCTATCTGGGGGGCCTCGTCGGTATCCTCCTCGGCCTTTGGACGATGCACAGCGCATTGCTTTTTGAACGGAGAACGTCATGAGATTACAAGGCAAAACCGCCATCGTCACAGGTGCCGGGTCAGGCTTTGGCGCAGGCATCGCGCGGGCCTTCGCCGCGCAGGGCGCGCAGGTCGTCGTGGCCGACATCAACGGCGATGCTGCCACGCGGATAGCCGACGAAATCGGCGGCACGGCCCACATCGTCGACGTCTCTGACACCGCCAGCGTCACCGCCCTGATCGACGCGCATCCGCAGACCGACATTCTGGTCAATAACGCGGGCATCACCCATCTGCCCAGCCTTCTCGAAGACGTCAGCGAGGAGGATTTCGACCGCGTCTTTGCGGTGAACTGCAAATCCGTCTACCTGACCGCCCGCGCTTTGGTCCCGCATATGAAAGCGCGCAAAACGGGCACCATCCTCAACGTCGCCTCCACCGCTGGCATCTCACCGCGCCCGCGCCTCAACTGGTATAACGCCTCCAAAGGCTGGATGAACACCGCGACCAAAGCCATGGCGGTCGAGCTCGCCCCCTTCGGCATCCGCGTCAACGCGCTCAATCCGGTGGCAGGCGAAACGCCCCTTCTGGCCAGTTTCATGGGCGAAGATACGCCCGAGCGGCGTGCGCAGTTCCTGGCCACTATCCCGATAGGCCGGTTCTCGACCCCGCAGGACATGGGCCATGCCGCCACGTTCCTGTGCTCGGACGAGGCCAGCATGATCACCGGCATCTGCATGGAAGTCGACGGAGGACGCTGCATATGATCCCCGATCTTGGCGACAAACTGACGCAGATCAGCACCCGTCGGGACCCGCATGTGGGGGGCGATCGTGATGACAACGACGTGATGGTGGTCGAATTCACCGCCTGCACCACAACCGCCCAGGCCAAACCGCGCCTTTGACAGCTTCATCACTCCCAGAACACCCAGAGGCCCATCATGCCCCCCGGCCCCCGCAACCTGATCACGGACGTTCCCGGCCTGCGGGTCGGCAATGCTGACGACAAGACACTGAAATCCGGCTGCACCGTGTTGACCGCAGATGCGCCCTTTGCCGCCAGCTGCGCCGTGATGGGCGGCGCGCCGGGCACGCGCGACACCGATCTGCTGGAGCCTGACAAGCTGGTCGAGCAGATCGACGCGCTGGTGCTGTCCGGGGGGTCCGCCTACGGGCTTGGGGCCGCCGACGGGGTGATGGCCGGGCTGCGCGCGGCGGGTCGAGGCTTTGCCGTGGCGGGCACGACCGTGCCGCTGGCCCCGGCTGCAATCCTGTTTGATCTGGCCAATGGTGGCGACAAGGGATGGCGCGACACCCCCTATCCGGCTTTGGGCCGCGCGGCATATGACGCGGCCACGCAGGACTTTGCCATGGGCCGCGCAGGCGCAGGCATGGGGGCCACGACGGCCTGTCTGATGGGCGGGCTGGGCTCTGCATCCTGCATCGCCGAGGGTGCGACGATCGGCGCTTTGGTCGCCGTAAACCCCGTGGGCTGCGTCACCACCCCCGGTGAGCGGCATTTCTGGGCCGCGCATACAGAGATGAACGCCGAATTCGGCGGGCTGGGGCCTGATCCGCGCAGCGGTTTGGGGGACGATCTGACAAGAACCAAGCTGCTGCGCCCCCAGACCGCGACCACCATCGCCATCGTCGCCACAGATCTGTCGCTGACCAAGGCGCAGTGCAAACGCATGGCGGTGGCCGCACACGACGGTATCGCGCGCGCGATCTGGCCCGCGCATACGCCTTACGACGGTGATCTGGTGTTTTCGCTGGCCACGGGCAGCGGCGGCGCGCCTGCCGGGCCTTTGCAAATGCTGGCGCTGTGCCATGCCGCAGCACTGTGCCTGAGCCGGGCGATCGCGCGGGCGGTCTATCTGGCCGAGCCTTTGCCCGGTGATCCGCTGCCCTGCTGGCGCGATGTGAACCCGCGTTAGCGCAGACGCGGCGGCGTGTCGGGGTCGCTGCCGGGCGCTTTGCGCGGGGCGGGTTCGGTGGCAGCGACCTTTGGCAGATCGAACCGCAACGCCACAGGGCCAAGCCGCGCCACCAGGGCCGCATCCGCAGGAACAAAGGCCACGTCCAGCGCACCCGCCTCGACGCCCGAGAATGTCAGCGCCTCGGAGACGGCCTGAGCCAGTGCAGGCTCTGCATCGGTCTGCGCACCTTCGATCACCAGGATGTGCCCGCGCGCACCGCCGGGATAGGTGGCGCCCGCCAGATAGGCCGCGCGCGCCAGACCCGCCATCCGTGCCAGCCGCGCATCCAGAGCCGTGAGCAACCCATCGGGCAATTGCCCCGGCGCGCGCAGCTCTTGCAGCTTGAGTTCGGCCTGTTCTGGCGCATGGTCCAGCGTCTGCGCCAGCCAGCCCATCGCATCGGGCGGCAAGAGCATGGACGACGGTGCCTCGAGGTTCAGGCCCAGCCCCAGCCCCCGCGTCACCAGCATCCGAACCAGCGCGCGACCCGGCAGGCTGGCGTGTTCCGCCGCGCGCCCGACAAAGCCCGACAGCCGGTCGAGCGTGTCGAAGGCCAGAACGTAATCGACGCCCTCGACCGCGAACACCTCGGGCGACAGGGTGTCCGTGGCGGCCTCTGCGCGCAGCAGCAGATGCAATTCGGTCTGGGCGAGATGTTCGTAGAACCGCAGCCGCGCCGTGTCGTCGCCGGTTTCCATGGCCGCGTGGGCGGTGTCGAGTTGGGTCATCAAGATGGTCTCTCCGGCGGGGGCTGTTTCGTCTTGGGGCGTATCAAGCGGGCCGGTGATGGACAAGCCGTCGTGCGGTTTGATAAGCGAGGCACGATGACCCGGTCCCCCCCTCCGCTGCGCGAAGAAATCGCCGCCTGCCGTCTGTGCGCCGACCGCTTTGCGGCGACGGCGACGGCACATCGACCCCGACCCATACCGTGGTTTGCGCGCGACACGCCGATCCTGGTCGCAAGCCAGGCACCCGGGATGCGGGTGCATGTCGCGGGCAAGCCGTTCTGGGACCGGTCCGGCGCGCGGCTGCGCGATTGGATGGGCATCACCGAGGCGCAGTTTCACGACCGGTCACTGGTGTCGGTGCTGCCCACGGCGTTCTGTTTTCCGGGCTATGATGCCAAGGGGTCGGATCTGCCGCCGCCGCCTGTCTGCTGGGACACATGGCACGCCCGCGCCCTGCGCGAGATCGGCGCGCCAGAGGTCACGCTGATCGTCGGTGGCTATGCGATGAAGCGGCATCTGGGTCTGCACGCCCCGGTGAGCGAGGTCATTCGCGGATGGCGCGACCATGCGCCGGGGGTGTTCGTGCTGCCGCATCCGTCCTGGCGCAACACGGCGTGGCTGCGGCGCAATCCGGTTTTCGGGGCCGAGGTGGTGCCGGCGTTGCGCGCGGCCATCGCGACGGTGCTCAGGCGGCACGACCGGCAAGGCCCGCCGCACAGCGTCACGTCGCGCTGATCCGCTCTAGATAGCTGCGCAGTTCCTCGGTCTCGTAGCGGGCGTCGCGCAGGCCTTCCATGGCGGCGCCAAGCTCGGCTTCGGTCTGGGCCAGCTGGTTGGTCAGCTCGGCCTCGCGCTGTTGCAGATAGGTGATCGCCTGATCGCGGGTCTCTTCGGCCTCGTGCAGTTCCTGGCTCATCCGTTCCAATTCGTCGACATCGGCCTTGGACACGCGGGTAAAGCGGTGCATCAGCCAATTGGCAAACCAGCCCACACAGAACGCGACGAAAAGGATGATCGCGGTGGTGATGATAAACTGCGTCCGGTTCATTGGCCGGTGTCTCCTGTATCCGTGTCGGTCTCTTCGACGCTTTCGAGGGTGGTTTCCGTCTCTGGAATCGGATCGGGACGGATCAGGTGGAATTCGATCCGGCGGTTGGCCTCGCGCCCGTCGGCGGTGTCGTTGGTCGCGACCGGGTCTTCCTCGCCGTAGCCCCTGGCGGTGTAGCTGGCCACCAGAACCTGCCGTATGCGCAACGCGTCCAGCACCGATTGCGCGCGTTGCTGGCTGAGTTGCTGGTTCATGGTTTCGCGGCCCTGACTGTCGGTATGGCCACCGATTTCGAGCGGGATGTCGCCGCACTTCTGCAAAAGCTCTGCCAGATCGTCGAGGATATCCTTGGCCGAGGCGTCCAGCGTCGCCGACCCCGGCTCGAAGCCGATCTTGCGGTCGCCGATGATCTCGGTGATCCGAAGCTCGCATTCCTCTGGCGAGGGCAGGCCCAGCGAGGCGTCGAGTTTCTCAAGATACGTGACGCGGATCGAAAATGTATCGGACTCGCCCAGCTTGTCGGCCAAAAGCTGCGAAATCGCCTCGCGCGCGTCCTGCTGGCCGGTGTCGCCTGTCACCACGACGGTGTCGGGCGTCACGGTCACCGCACCCGATTCCAGCTGCGCCAGAGCCTCGAGCGCGGCCAGCACCCGGACCGACCAGGCCTGCGGCAAAGTCTCGTCCACCCGCGCGGCGGTGTAGACGAGGTCGCTGCCAAAGCGCGCGCGGGCATAGCTGTCTGCGGTCTGGCGCGTCACTTCGGAATTCACCCGGCCGCGCAATTGCACATCGCCCTCGGGGCTGCGTATGGCGGTGAATTCCGGCGGCCCTGCGTCGGCGGCACTCGGGGCTTTGGGCAGGACCGCGTGCAGGGCGAACAGATCGGGCAGGGCCGCATCCAGTTCGCCGACCAGCCGGTCGAACTGGTCTTGCGCAGTGCCCTGGGGGGCCACCAGCGTGACGTCTGCATCCGAAAAGGTTACGGACCCACCGCCCATGGCCGCCACCGTGGCGATCGCGGTTTCGGCGGCCTCGCCCCAGCTTTGCGACGGGACGCCCAGCGCGATGGTGCAATCTATCTTGCCTTGCAGCCCGGCTTGCGAGGCGGCGCGCAGGATACGCACCCGCGCCTCGACCGAATCGGCGGTGCAGGCGTCGAACCGCAGCCTGTCGTTTTCCATGACAAAGCGCAGCGTAAAGGGTGAGATCACCGGGCGCGGGGCGGTCAGCTGCAAAGCGAGGCGCAGACCCTCAGGGGCATCGCGCGCCAGATCCGTCTCCAGCCGGCGGCGGTCCGCATCGCTTTCGGCCATCGCCGTGACCGCAACGCGCCCGGCCTCGACCGAGATCTTGGAGCGGGGCAATTTGCGCAGCACGTCGATGGCAAAGCCCACCGCATCGTCCCAGCCTTCGGGTGCGGGGAAATCCGCGACCTCCAGCAGGTCCGACAGGCGGCCCGCCTCACCGGTGCGATTGCCGATCTGCTGCACCAGCGCCTCGCGGTCGCTGATCGTCGGGATCAGACCGATCAGCGAGATACCGCTGTCGTTGCGCAGGATCTCGATGGAAAAGCGCGGCGGCACCAGATCGGCGCTTTCGGTGACGTCGATCTGGTCGATGACCCGGGTGGCATCCACCGCACGTCCCGCCGCACTCAGCGCCTGAAATCGGGCGGCCTCGTTGGGCGCGGTGCCGATCAGGAATATCTCGAGCCCGTCGGTATCCACGTTGACCCATGTCAGCGCGTCGCGGTCCAGTTCGGCACGCACCTGGCTCTGAGAGGCCTCTTCGATCAGGCGCACGGAAAAGAACGCCGCGACAAAGCAGAGCGCCGCCGCAGAGGCAAAGGCCACAAACATCGGAAGCACTGAAATCAATCGCATGGCAGGGTCCGCTTGGGTCGCACTAAGCTCTGATACGCGTCAGACACGCGCAGGGCAATCATGCCAGGAGCGCGATCGCGAAAAACGTCACGACAACAAGACCGGCATCGCGGTTCGACCGAAAGATGCGGGTCAGGCCCGGGCCATCGTCCGGTTTGAACTGACCCAGCTGCCAGACCATGTGCCAGCCCATCGCCCAGGGGCCTGCAAGCGCGATCACCAGCGTGCCGATCTCGCCCGAGGGGGCGGCGAGGATCACCGCATAGCCCAACAGCGCCACGGTGATCACCAGAAACCGGCGCAGCCAGATCGGCGTATCGGTGCCAAAAAGCCGCGCGGTGGATTTCACCCCGATCAACGCATCGTCCTCGGCATCCTGATGGGCATAGATCGTGTCGTAAAAGAGCGTCCAGCTGATCCCCGCCAGATAGAGTACCACCGCAGGCCAGCCGAGGCTACCGCTATGCGCCGTCCACGCCAGCAGCGCCCCCCAGTTGAACGCCAGCCCCAGAAACACCTGTGGCCACCATGTGAACCGCTTGGCAAAGGGGTAGATGGCGACCGGCAGCAGCGCCAGAATGCCCAGACCGATGGCGGCGATGTTGAAGGTCAGCAGGATACCCAGCGCCAGCAACGCCTGCACGCACATCCACACCAGCGCGCCCCGCACGCCCACCTGACCTGCCGGAATAGGCCGCAGCGCGGTGCGTTCGACCGATCCGTCGATGTCGCGGTCGGTGATGTCGTTCCAGGTGCAGCCGGCACCGCGCATCAGGAACGCGCCGATGCCGCAGCCTGCGAAGATCCACAGATCGAACCAGCCTGCGCTGTCGCTCGCCACCATCGCCAGCAGCAGCCCCCACCAGCAGGGCAGCAGCAACAACCATGTGCCGATGGGCCGGTCTGCGCGGCTGAGCCTCAGATAAGGCCGCGTGCCACGGGGCGCCAAACGGTCCACCCAATTGCCGGTCACCGCATCGGCAATGCGCGCCTCTGGCGCGGGTGTGTCGCGCGCCTCTGGCGCGGTTTTGTCGCTCGCCTCTGGCGCGGTTTTGTCGCTCGCCTCTGGCGCGGGTGTCTTGGGTTGCATAAGGTGCGCTCCGATAAAGGGTCGGGTGAATGAGCAAGATCAGGCTATATGTAGACCAACCTCTGGCCGAGGGACAATCGATCAGCCTGACGCGGGATCAGGCGCATTACCTCTTTGGGGTGATGCGCAAAGGCGTCGACACGCATGTGTCGCTTTTCAATGGACAGCACGGCGAATGGCGTGGCGTGGTGACGCAGGCGGGCAAACGGGGCGGCGAACTGGTGTGTGAGGCCCGGACGCGGGAATTGCAGATGCCGCCCGATGTCTGGCTGCTCTTTGCGCCGATCAAAAAGGCGCGCACCGATTTCATCGTCGAAAAGGCCGCAGAGATGGGCGTCGCGCGCATCTGCCCGGTGCAGACCGACTACACCAATGCGGACCGCATCCGGCAGGACCGCCTGCAAGCCCATGCCATCGAGGCCGCAGAGCAATGCGGCGGCACCTATGTGCCTGCGGTGGACGATTTAGTGCCGTTGTCGCGCGTGCTGGCCCACTGGCCCGCCGACCGCCGTCTGATGTTCTGTGACGAAGCGACTGTGGACGGCACGGGTGCCACGCTGAGCCGCTCTGACCCCGGCCCGTGGGCCATCCTCATTGGTCCCGAAGGCGGCTTTTCCCCGTCCGAGCGCGCCCGTCTGAGGGGCATGGACACCGCACAGCCCGTCAACCTGGGCCCCCGCATCCTGCGCGCCGACACGGCGGCGGTGGCGGCCCTGACGCTTTGGCAAACGACATACGGAGACTGGACATGATCCGCCCCGAACTGCGCGCCGCATTCTGGCGCTGGCGCGAGGCGCTGGCGGGGGTCGCCGTGGCGCTGCTGGGTCTTTACTGGGTGATCGTGCCGGGTGGCTTGCTGTTTTATCTGGGGTTTCCGGTGATGCTGGCAGGCGGGGCGCTGGCGGTCTCGGGCCTGCAACGTGCGCGGTTTCGCGGGTCGGCGGATGGCCCCGGCGTGGTGCAGATCGTCGAAGGGCGGGTGGGTTATTTCGGGCCTCTGACAGGCGGGGCGCTGGATTTGGCGGATCTGGACAGCCTGACGCTGGACCACCTTGCAAACCCGCCGCATTGGCGGCTGCACATTCGCGATCAGCCCGATCTGGCGATCCCCGTCGGTGCCAAGGGGGCGGATGCGCTCTTTGATGCGTTCGAAAGACTGCCTGGGCTGCACACCGAACGGATGCTGGGCGCGCTGCGTTCCGGCACCGGCGTGACGGTGATCTGGCGAAGCCCGCAGGCGCAGGCCCGCGTCCGGCGGCTGCATTGACACCCTGCGCGATCTCGCCCATCCCTAGGCGTTAAGACGTCCCAATCCCGATAGGTTTCGCACATGTCCATTCCCCAGTCCGGCGGCGGAGAAATCACCGATCAGGCGCAGATGGCGCAGTATCTGGCCGATGGGATCAAACCCCGCGAAGACTGGCGCATCGGCACCGAGCACGAGAAATTCGGCTATTGCAAGGACACGCTGGCGCCGCTGCCCTATGAGGGCGAAAGGTCGATCCGCGCCGTTCTCGAAGGGTTGCGCGACCGCTTTGGCTGGACGCCTGTGCTTGAAGGCGGGCTGATCATCGGGCTGGAAAAGGACGGCGCGAACGTGTCGCTGGAACCGGGTGGCGCGCTAGAGCTGTCCGGTGCGCCGCTGGAGACGATCCACCAGACCTGCGACGAGGTGAACGACCACCTGCGCGAGGTCAAATCGGTAGCGGATGAGATCGGCGTCGGGTTCATCGGTCTTGGTGCCGCGCCGATCTGGATGCACGACGAAGTGCCGTTGATGCCCAAAGGCCGCTACAAGCTAATGGACAGCTATATGCAAAAGGTCGGCACCGCGGGCACCACCATGATGCGGCGCACCTGCACGGTTCAGGTCAATCTAGACTTTGGGTCAGAGGCGGACATGGTGCAGAAAATGCGCGTGGCGCTGGCCTTGCAGCCGGTGGCGACCGCACTCTTTGCCAATTCGCCGTTCTTCGAGGGGCAGATCATCGGGCACAAATCCTGGCGGTCCCGCGTGTGGCGGCATCTGGACGAAGACCGCACCGGCATGCTGCCGTTTGTGTTCGAAGACGGCTTCGGGTTCGAGGCTTGGGTGCAATATGTGCTCGATGTGCCGATGTATTTCGTCTACCGCGACGGGGTCTATATCGACGCTTTGGGCATGTCTTTCCGCGATTTCCTGCGCGGTGAACTGCCCGCCCTGCCGGGTGAAAAACCGCTGATGAGCGATTGGGCCGACCATCTGACGACCGTATTCCCCGAGGCGCGGGTGAAGAAATTCATCGAGATGCGCGGCGCTGACGGCGGGCCTTGGCGGCGGCTGTGTGCTTTGCCCGCCTTCTGGGTCGGTCTGATGTATGATCAATCCGCATTGGATGCCGCATGGGACATCTGCAAAGGCTGGGACGCCGAAACGCGCGATGCGCTGCGGGTGGCGGCGTCAGTGGACGGGTTGCAGGCGCGGGTCGGCGATATTTCGATGCACGATCTGGCGCGCGAGGTGGTGGCGGTAGCCGAGGCCGGTCTGGCGGCGCGCGCACGCCCCGGCGCAGGCGGGCTGGTGCCCGACGAGACACATTTTCTCAACGCGCTGAACGAGAGCATCGAGGCGGGCAAGACACCAGCGGATGAGCTTTTGGATGCCTATGCGGACGATTGGGATGGCGATCTGACCCGGATTTACGGGGCGTATTCGTATTGAGGCAATGGTGCGATGCATCACAGGCCGCATGCATTTGGCAAATCGGCCCTCCGGGGGAGGTTTATCTGGCAAGATGAAACGGGGGGCGGGCCAGGCGATGCATCTGTCTTGATGGCGCGGTGACCCTGACGCCTAATTGACAAGCAGGGCGACAAACCGGTCGATCTGCGCGTCTGAAATCGACCAGTCGCAGACGAGCCGCGCGCCCAGCATTTCATCCGGGTCGTCGCCCTCGATCTTGCCGAAGGTCATGTTATACATCGCCCCCTCTGCCGCTAGTCGCTGGTGCGCGGCGCGCGGAAAGCTGCAAAACACCATATTGCCTTGCGGGTCTGCCTGAAACTTTACCACGCCAGTGCCGCGCAGACCGCCGACCAGCCGCGCGCAGGCCTCGTTGGCGCGCCGGGCGCAGCGCAGCCACAGATCGTCGCGCAGATAGCCCGCCATCTGGGCGGCCAGATAGCGATGCTTGGAAAACAGATGCGCCGCGCGTTTGCGCCGCAGTTCGAACTCCCAGCCATGGGCAGGGTCGAAGAACACCACCGCCTCGACCCCCATCAGGCCGTTCTTGGTGCCGCCAAAGCTGACCGCATCCACGCCAGCGCGCCACGTCATATCCGCCGCCGAGCAATTCAGCGCGACCAGAGCATTGGCAAAGCGCGCGCCGTCCAGATGCACCGGCAGGCCGTTTTCCTTGGCTATGGCACAGAGCGCCTCGATCTCGGACAGGGCATAGAGGTGCCCCATCTCGGTGATCTGTGTGATCGACACCGGGCCGCACTGGGGGCCGTGCACACCGCGATTTTCCTCGGCCTCGATGGCCAGACGCAAAGCCTGCGGCGTCATCTTGTCATCGTCACCCACCAGCGTCAGCTTCGCTCCGCCGGTATAGAATTCCGGCGCGTTGCATTCATCCTCGTGGATATGCGCGCGGGCCGAACAAAAGATCGTCTGCCAGGGCTGCGACAGGGTCGCCAGCGCCAGCGCATTGGCCGCCGTGCCAAGGGCCACCAGATAGACCGCAGCCTCTGGTGCCTCGAACACATCGCGGATGCGCCTTGTCACCTCGGCGGTCAGAGGATCAGCGCCGTAGGGAGCCGCATAACCCTGATTGGCCTCGGTCAAAGCCGCGAGGATCTCGTCCGGCACAGGCCCGGTATTGTCCGACGAAAAATACATTCAGAGCGGCTCCTCTATGATGTGGTCTTCCCAATCGTCCTCGCCGACCTCGAACTCCGCCACGGTGCGCGACTGCATCGACACGCCTGCGTCATGGACCGAATCCGGCGTGCCCGAGATCAACGGGTGCCAGTCGAAAAGCGGCTTGCCCTCCCACAACAGGCGGTAAGCGCAGGTCTGTGGCATCCAATAGGCGTGGGTGTCGATGTTGTGCGGTTTGAGCACGATACATTCCGGCACGAACTGATGGCGCACCTCGTATTGCGCGCAGCGGCAGGTGGTGTCGTCAAAGAGCCGGCAGGCGACGCGGGTCAGCTCGACCGCGCCGGTCTCTTCGTCCTCCAGCTTGTTGAGACAGCATTTGCCGCAGCCGTCGCAGAGCGCCTCCCATTCCTCGGGGCTCATCCGGGTCAGCTTCTTACGCTCCCAGAATCGCGGGCTCAGGCCCGAACGGTCGATCGGATCGCTCATAACGCCGCCAGAATGGAACGCGCGCGGGCGCTGTCGGCATCCATCTGGGTGATCAGCGCCGCGAGGCTGTCGAATTTTTCCTCGCCGCGCAGATAATCGACCAGCGCGACCGACAGGGTCGTGCCGTAAAGATCGCCGCTGAAATCGAAGATGAACGTCTCGATATTCGGCCTGTCGCCGTCGAACATCGGCCGCACACCCAGCGACGCAACGCCGTGATAGCTGCCCGCATGGGGCCCGTCGGCAATATCCACCAGCACGGCATAGACGCCAAAACGCGGCGGATGCAGGCCGTCTATGCTCATGTTGGCGGTCGGATAGCCAAGATCGCGCCCGCGTTGTTCGCCGCCCACCACAGGCCCCTCGATCCGGTGCCAATGGCCCAGTTGGGCTTTGGCGTCGCGGGGGCGGCCTTCGGTCAACGCATCGCGAATCGCGGTGGAGCTGATCTGGCCATGCGCCCCTTCGATCAGATCGGCTACCGTCACGCCAAAGCCCATCTCGGCCCCGAAAGTCTGCAAATCGGCTACGGTTCCGGCGCGGCCTTTGCCAAAGCAGAAATCAGCGCCGATTGTCACATGCCGCAGGCCCAGACCGTCTGCGATCACCTGGCTTGCAAAGGCACGCGGGGTGAGCGCGGCGAGGCTTGCGTTGAAATTCAGCTCATAGAGATGCGACACACCCAGTTTTGCCAATTGCGAGGCCCGCGCAGCGCGGCTCATCAGGCGAAACGGCGGGGCGTCGGGGGCAAAGACCTCGCGGGGATGCGGCTCGAACGTGAGAACACCCAAAGGGGCTTCGGGAGCGGCGGCACGCGCCTGTTCGATCACCGCCTGATGGCCGATATGCACACCGTCGAAATTGCCGATGGCAACGCTGGCGCCCCGGTCGGACGGCTCGACAAACTGGTGGTCCCGGATGATCCGCATGGCGATGGGTTAGACGGGCCAAAGCGGGGATGCAAGCCTGTAGGAACGGCTGTTCAATCCATCATTCCGATGACTGCCGAATGTGCCTAGCCAAAGGCCCGGGTCGGCGCCATCACGCAGGCCTCGCCCGCCAGCACCTTTTTGCCGTCCACGATGCAGGCACATTCCAGAATCGCGCGCCGCTTGGCGATATCGACGCTGACGACCGTGACCGTGGCGAGCACGCTGTCGCCGGGGCGCACGGGTGCCAGAAACCTGAGCGATTGCGACATGTAAACGGTGCCATGGCCGGGCAATTGCTCGCCGATCACGGCCGAGATCAGACCGGCGGTCAGCATGCCATGCGCGATACGGCCCTTGAACATGGTGCCACTGGCATAATCGTCGCACAGATGCACCGGGTTGCGGTCGGTGGAGACTTCGGCGAACATCTCGATATCGCGGTCGGTCAGCACCTTTTCCAGATGCCGCGACATGCCGATTTCCATGTCCTCGATAAAGATCGTGCCACGCGGCAAATTGTCCAGCATCGGTCGGCCTCCTTGCGGTAAAGAAACATTCAGGCGAATCCAACGCCTGTCTGAGTAACTTAATTACCCAGGCGCAACATTATTGCAAGAAAAATCTCTTATCGCAAATATCCTGTCGCAAAGGTCGGGGCCGATTGCTGCTCGGTCAGGAAGCGCTCCAGCGCCTCGGGCTGCGGCTGCGGCTGCGGCTGCGGCTGCGAGCTGGTCTGCGTCTGCGTCTGCGTCCGCGCCAGACCGCCGGTGATAAAGAGGCTGTCGAGGTCCTCGCCCATCGCGCCTGCGATATCGGTGCCGATGCCGTCGCCGATCGCCAGAATACGGCTGTCGGACACATCGCGGCCCAGTTCCGTCAGACACCGCCGTGCCAGATCGTAGATCGGCGGGTGCGGCTTGCCGAAATAGAGGCTTTCGCCGCCCATCTCGGTATAAAGCTGCGCCAGCGCACCGGCGCAATATTCCCGCACCTCGCCCCGGTCGACGACCAGATCGGGGTTGGCGCAGAGCAGTTTGAGCCCCTTTTGCTTGGCCCAGAGGAATTGCGCGCGGTTGTCCGCCGGGTCGGCCATTGGATCAAAAGGACCGCAACAGACGATGCCCTCGGCCTCCTCCAACGCAACACGTTCGATCTGCACCGGGTCCACGATCAGCGCCATCGGCTCAAAAAAGCCTGCGTCGCGGCGTTCCTCACCCATGAACCAGACCCTGGAGCCGACAACACCGCGAAACATCGCCGCCCGCGCCGAATCGCCGGAGGTGGCGATTGTGTCCCATGCGTCATGCGGCACACCAAAGCGCTCGAGCTGCGTCTCCACGCCTGCGCGGGGTTGCGGCGAATTGGTCACCAGAACCACCAGACCGCCGGATTTGCGATAGGCCTGCAAGGCCGCCACAGCCTCGGGCAGCGCCTTGACCCCGTCATGCACGCAGCCCCACAGATCGACGAACATCGCGTCATAGGGCGCGGCGATGTCGGACAGGTGTTCGATGATACGGGTCATGGTCAGCTCCTTGGTCTTGCGTCGTGCGCGGAAGTCAGCGCTCAGAGCTTGAGGTTCGGGATGATCTGCTTTTTGCGGCTGACCACACCGGGCAGCACGACGCTGTCACCCGTGGCTGTCGCATCGAAGGATTTCGCGGCCAAATTGCGCACCAGATCGTTGGGCACCAGGAGCGTCGCCTCTTCGCGCAGGATGTCCACGACGAACAGCAGCACCTGATCGACGCCGTCTTCCTTGGCCACAGCACTCATGCTCTCGATCAGGCTGGCCTTGCGGTCGAGCACGATCTGCGGCGAGGTCGTCTCCAGCACGCTCACGCGGAACCTGGTCCCCTCGACGGCGTATTCCTTGCTGTCCATGCGCAGCAATTCAGCGTCCGAAAAGCGCGAGACGTCGGATTTGGCGGCGAACATCTCGGCGGCGTAATCTGCGATATCAATGTCCAGATCCTTGGCCAGCGCCCATGCGATCGCCTTGTCCTCTTGCGTGGTGGTGGGCGAGCGGAATTCCAGCGTGTCCGACAGGATGCATGACAGCATCGCGCCTTTGATATTCGTGGGCATCTGCGCCATGTCGTCGCCGATCATCTTATACAGGATGGTGGCGGTGCAGGCGACGGGTTCGATCCGAATCTCGATGGGGCCTTTGGTCTCGAGCCCGCCGACCAGCTTGTGATGGTCGATGATGCCGGTGATGTCGGTGTCGTTGATGCCAGCGGGCAATTCGGCGGGATTGTTGGTGTCGACGATGACCACCTTGGTGCCGGCGGCGATGTCGCTGACGATCTCGGGCTTGTCGAGCTTCCAGCGTTCCAGCATGAACGCCGCTTCGGTGTTGGGTTCGCCCAACAGGACAGGTTTGGCCGCCTCGCCTTTGATCTGACCCAGATACCAGGCCCAGATGATCGGGCTGCCCGTGCTGTCGGTGTCGGGGGATTTGTGGCCGGTGACAAGCGTCGTCATGGAAATGTCCTTTGCGAAAGCTGCGATTTTTCCCGGCTTTTAACCGCGCGCGCAGGACATGTCACCCGATGATCGTCGTGGGCTTTGCATAGCCCCTATGCCACCTCCGGTCAGATCGTCTGATCGTAGTCGCCGACCAGAGGTTCGGTGCGGATCACCGCGTCGAGATCCGCAAAGATCGCGCACATCTCGGCCTCGCTGTCGCTGCTTTCGCAGACCACCACCAGATTGGGCGTATTGCTTGACGCCCGCACCAGCCCCCAGCTTGCGTTATCAAGGATCACTCGCGCGCCGTTGACCGTCACGATCTGCGCGATTTTGCGGCCCGCGAGTGTTTCGCCAGCGCTGGCCATCTTGTCCAGCCGCGCCACGATCCGCGCCAACACGTCATATTTCTCGGTATCGGCGCAATAGGGCGACATGGTGGGCGTCGCATAGGTCACCGGCAAGGCACGGCGCAGATCCGACATGCGGCTTTGCGGGTTGCGGTCCATCAGCTTGCAGATCTCGACCGCCACCCGCATCCCGCAATCGTATCCGCGCCCGATGGGTTCGGCGAGAAAGTAGTGCCCGGATTTCTCGAACCCTGCCAAAGCGCCCAGTTCCCTGACCCGCCGTTTCATGTGGCTGTGGCCGGTTTTCCAGTAATCCGCCTTGGCCCCAAGGCGCTGCAACTCAGGATCGCTGGCGAACAGCCCGGTGGATTTGACATCCGCCACAAAGGTGCTGCCGGGATAGAGCCGCGACAGATCGCGCGCCATGATGACGCCCATCTTGTCGGCGAAAATCTCTGTCCCCTCGTCATCCACCACGCCGCAGCGGTCGCCGTCACCGTCAAAACCCAGTGCGAAATCGGCATCCGAAGCACGGACGCTGGCGGCCATGTCGTGCAACATCTCCATCGCTTCGGGGTTGGGGTTGTAATGCGGAAATGTGTAGTCGGGCGTCGTGTGCGACGCCACCACCTCGACCCCGATCCGCTCGAACAGCTCGGGCGCAAAGGCCCCGGCCGTGCCGTTGCCGGTGGCGCAGACGACCTTGAGATGCCGCGTCATGCGGAAATCGCCTACCAGATCATCGAGATACGCCTCGCGCACACCCGGCACCGTCTCGTATCCGCCGCCCGGACGCGCCACACCGCGCCCCTCAAGGACGATGTCTTTCAACTCCGCCATCTCGTCGGGGCCATGGGTCAGAGGACGCTCGAACCCCATCTTGACGCCGGTCCAGCCGTTGGGATTGTGCGACGCGGTGACCATCGCCACCGCAGGCACGTCCAGATGGAACTGCGCGAAATAGGCCATTGGCGACAGCGCGGGGCCGATGTCGCGCACGCGAATGCCCGCCTGTATCAGCCCGATCACCAGCGCATGTTTGATCGCCACCGAATAGTCGCGGTAATCGTTGGCCACCGCGATCACAGGCTCGATGCCGCGCGCCTGCATCTGCGTGCCAAGACCCAGACCCAGCGCGATCATGCCGGGCAGGTTAATCTCTTCGGGATATTTCCAGCGTGCATCGTATTCGCGAAAGCCCGTGGGCCGGATCATCGGATCACGCAGGAATTCCCACGTGTTGGGGGCCACGTCGGGCAAGGGTTTGATCACGGAATTCTTCCTTTTGGGCCTGTCCTTGCGCCTTGGGGGGAGAACGCCCCCAAGGCGCAAAGGCGCTAGCTCGACACCTGTTCACGCAGGATCGACGCGGTCAGCGAGATCATCAGATAGATGCCTGAAAAGATCAGGAACGCCAGAATCGTATTCTCGAAAGAGCGCGGATAGCTCGGATCCTCGCTCGCCACAGGCTCCACGCTGGTGGTCAGATAGCGGGCCTGCGACGACGCGTCGCGGCGCGATTGTTCCAACGCCACCAGGTCGGCCTGCAACTTTTCGTTGGCGGCGACCAGATCGGACTGCGCCAGCTGGATCTGGATGGCTTTCTCGGCCAGCGAATTGCCGCTCGAATTGGCCTGCGTCATCTCGTTGTTCAAGGACACCAGCACGTTGTCCAGCCGCCTTATGTCGGCCTGTGCGCCGTCCACACGGGCTTGATTGGGCCGAAGGTTGTCCAGCAGCGCCTGAAGCTCCAGGTTTTTTTCCTGCAGGTTCACCTCATAGGTGTTGATCTGCGCGCGCAATCCGGCCAGACGCGCCTCTGGGTCGGCGATGTTGCCCTCCTGTTGCATCCGCAGCAGCAGTTCCTGCACGTCGCGCCGGTTATTGCGGGAGTTTTCCAGCTGAATCTCGGCATCCGCCACCGCATTGCTGCGTTTGCGCGCCGACAGGTTGTCCACCCGTTCCTCGGCATAGGCGATCAGCGCCTCGGAAAACTGCGCGCTGACCTCAGGATCGGCGGCGACGACCTCCATCCGGATCAGCCCCTCGGTCGGGTCATAGCCGATCTCGATATTGCGCTTGTAGACCTTGTAGGCCGCCTCGTTCGAGGCATCGGCGTCGAGCCGCTGAATAGGGTCGATCCACTCTTGCGAGAAATGCGTCTTGAATCCTTCGTCGCTTTCCAGCCGCAGCATCGCATCCTTGGATTGCAGATAGCCCTGCACCGCGATCGCGTCCTGATTGGTGGCGAATTGCGTGCCTGACAAAAGACCGCCGCCAACCGACGGCCCGCTTTCGGCCTTGAGGATCAGAAAGGCGGATTTGGTCGCATACATCGGCGTCGCCACGGCATAGAAATACCAGCCCGCCACGACCGTCGGCAGGATCACGAAGAACATCAGCCGGGTCAGCAGCAGCAGCGATTTGCGGCGGCGGCGTTTGGCGATGTCGCGCTGGATGCGGCCGATCTCGTCGGCGCGGCGTTCCGCCGGGCTGACCTCGGTCGAGGGCAGCGTCTGTTTGGCGGTCGGCATGGTCTGCGGCAATTGCACGCGTTTCTGAAGCGCCTCGTCAGGTTCGGCTGCGGGGCGCGATGTGCCGGATCCGCCCGGGCCATCGTCGGCCACCACCAGCTCCAGCATGTTGGCGCGTTTGAACGGGTCGATGCCCTTGGTGCGCAAAAGCCGCACCGCGTCGAAATCAGATGTCGGGGCAAGGCCATGTTTTTGCGCCACGCGCCGCGCCATGCGCAACTGGCGGCCTGTCAGCCCCTCGCGCCGGATCGCATCCATATCGGTTTCGCCCAGCACCTGCGCGGCCGAAGCCACGTCACCCTGCCGGGTTGTGGGGGCAGTTGGGGTGGGGGCCGCCACAGGCGCTGCGGGGCGCGCCGCAGGAACAGCAGTCACCGCCTGCGATCGTGCCTGCGCGGCAGCTGGGGCCAGAACCGGGCCCAGAACCGGGGCCAGAGCCGGGGCCTTGGCCAAAGTGGGCGCCTGAACAGGAGCCGGAGGCGGCGTCACGACAGCCTCGTCGCGCGCCTCGGCGGCGGTGTCCATCTCGTCTCCGGCCACAGGGTTGTGGCGGATACGGAATTTCTTAGCCTTGGGTTTCGTAGTCATAGAGCTGTTTCGCTTCTTCCAAGGTTTCAAACATTTGCAGTCGCCCGTCCACGAGAACCGCCGCTTTACGCGCGAATTTCTCAAGGATGGCTGGCTGGTGCGAGACGATGATGATCGTCGTGGTGCGCAGCCGTTCGGCCAAAAGATCGCCCGCCCGGCGGTTGAACGTGGCGTCGGTCGAGCTCGGCATGCCCTCGTCGATGAGATACATGTCGAAATCCAGCGCCAGCATCAGCGAGAATGTGAACCGCGCCCGCATACCGGAACTGTAGGTGCCCAGCGGCTGGTCGAAATATTCGCCCAGATCGCACAGCCAGCGGCAGAACGATTCGACGTAATCGGGGTCGAGCCCGTAAAGCCGCGCGATGAACCGGCTGTTCTCCATCGCCGAGATCTTGCCGATGACCCCGCCCATAAAGCCCAGCGGGAAGGAAATGCGGCAATCGCGCCGTATCTCGCCCTCGTCGGGTTTCTCAAGGCCTGCCATCATCTTGATCAGCGTCGTCTTGCCGGTCCCGTTGGGGGCCAGAATGCCCACCGATGTGCCCAGATCCACACGGAACGACACGTTGTTCAGGATCACCTTGCGTTGGGTGCCTGTCCAGAACGATTTGCTCACGTTGTCGAACTCTAACATCAAGAGGCCTTTGGCTGCTCCGTCCCCATTACCCGAGGATCGTTAAGACCGGATTAGGCGTCAATCTGGGCCATATTATGACTGATCCAAGGGAATCGCAAAGGATTGTCGCCACATTGGAAACATCAAACCGGGATTCGCGCCTGCGATCTGCGGGCCGTATAGAGAATATAGAGCGCGAGCGTGCCCACCACAATCGCGCCCCCGGCCAGCATGCGCGGCGTCGGGGCCTCGCCCACACCCAGCCAGACCCAGAGCGGGCCGAGCACCGTCTCAAGCAGCATCAGCAGACCCACGTTGGCCGCCGCCGTGTGCCGCGCGGCCAGTGACAGCACAAAGAACGACACCGGCAGGATGATCAGCCCGGTGATGGCGATGGCCCAGATCTGCCCTGTAGCGATGTCCGCGCCCGCCAGAAACCAGCCGGTAATGCCCACCAGCAGCGCACCCAGACCGATGCAGAGCAGGATCGGCATCTCTCCATGCTGCCGCAGCAGCACGAAGTTCGCGGCCAGCGCACCGCCCACGCCCAGCCCCGCGATTGTGGCCCAGATCGAGCCCAACCGCGAAAACTCGGTGCCGTGGCCTGACACCTCGCCCGAGACCGCCAGCGCGATTCCGCCCATGACGCAGACAATGGCGACCCAGGTGACGGGCCGCGTCCGTTCGCCCAACCAGAGCCATGACAGGATCGCGGCCCAGACCGGCGCCGTCGCCACCCCCATGAGTATCAGCGCCGCCGGACCCGCTGCCACGCCGGTGGCAAACATCATCGCATTGGCCGCCTGAAGCACCACCAGCGCCAGCCCTGCCCCGGTGCACAGCAGCGTCAGATCACGCGCCCTGGTGCGCGAGGTCAGCGCCCAGACCAGCAGCATCGCCACGCCCATCAGCAATCCCCGCCACGCCACCATCGCAAAGCCCGACATTTCGGACCAGCGCATGAAGAGCGTATCGGGCGAAATCAGCAGCGCGCCGAAAAGCGCCAGCAGCAGACCGACAGGACGGACACGGGCGGCCCGCACATTACCAGCGGTCAAGGGCGGCCTCGTCCTCGGCCTTTGACGCGACCCAATCAGTCTGGTCGCCGCGGCGTTCCTTTTTCCAGAACGGCGCGCGGGACTTGAGGTAATCCATCAGGTAATCCGCCGCCTCGAACGCCGCATTGCGGTGGGCCGACGCGGTGGCAACCATCATGATCACATCGCCCGGCGCCATTGTGCCATGCCTGTGGATGATCAGCACATCGGCCAGATCCCAGCGGTCCGTCGCCTCCTGTGCCACCTTGTTCAGCGCATTTTCGGTCATGCCGGGATAATGCTCGATCAGCATCCCGGTCAGATCGCCGGTCAGATCGCGGACAACGCCGTGGAACGTCACGACAGCGCCCAGATCGGTGCGACCGGTTGCAAAGCGCGTCAGCTCCGCGCCCGGATCGAACACCTCTGCCTGCACGGCGATGCGCATCTAGCCGCCCGTCATGGGGGGAAAGAACGCAACCTCGCGCGCGCCATCCAAAGAGGCATCGAAATCCGTCAGCTCCTGATCGACCGCGACGCGCACTGCGGTCACATCCGAGAACGCCAGATCGTAGCGCCCTTCGCGTTTGCGCAATTCGTCGACCAGATCGGCGACGGTTGCGGCCTTGGTCTCGATCTCTTCACGCGGCACGCCGATCCGTTCGCGCACCCAGGCAAAATAGAGCACATCCATCCTAGCGGTCCTCCTGCAAATAGGGACGGGCCTTGGAAAAGTAATCCCAGCCCGTGATCATCGTCAACGCAGCGGCGAGCCAGAGCAACAGCAATCCGATATTGCCCGCCCAGACCATGCCCGCATGTTTCCATTGCAGACCCAAGAGATCAGGCTCTTGCCCCATCATGATCCGGTCGACCAACACCGGGTCCATGCCCATGGCCGACATGCCCAGATAATGCTCGAACACACCTTGTCCAAAGAGAACGGCAATGGCGACCATCTGCGTCGTCGTCTTCCACTTGGCCAGTGCCGTGACCTTGAGCGTGCCTGCGGTGTCGCCCAGAAATTCGCGCAATCCGCTGACGAACACTTCGCGAAACAGAATGAACGTCGCGGGCAGCACCACCCACGGCGACATCGACGAATAGCCGACGATGACCATCAGCGCGATCACCACCATCGCCTTGTCTGCAATCGGATCGAGCATCGCGCCCAGCTTGGTTTCCTGCTGCCATGCGCGCGCCAGATAGCCATCGAGCCAATCCGTGAGCGCCGCCACCACAAAGAGCGTCAGCGCGAACCAATCCGCCCAGGGACGGTTGAAATAAAGGAACATGACCGCGACGGCGGGGGCGGCCAGAAGCCGCAGAATCGTGAGCAGATTGGGCACGGTAAGACGCATATCCGGTTTCTATCGCGGAAGGCGCCGAGGGGGAAGGGATGGGTTGCGCCAGCCTTGCCCAAAGCGACGTCCGGTGCACGCCGTTGCATGATATGGCATCACGCACTACGCCGGACGACCGAGCAATTCGACAAACCGCGCGCGGGCCGGCGGCAGCGGCCTGTCGCCCAGATTGCGCGCCAGCTGGTGCGTCAGAAAATGCCCGGTGGTGCCCAGTGCGATCACGATCTCGGCATCCTCCGCAGCGCCCAGCCCCAGCAGCACAGGCGGCAATGGCAAGAGCTGCCGGACCCACTCGCCCGCCCCTTGGGCCGATACCGCGCGGCCTGTGCGGGGCGAGACATGGATCAGCCCGTCGGTCGCACCGGTGACCGCGCAAACGCTCAGATCGAGGCCGTAGCCCATATCCTCGAGCAACACCTGTTCCCACCGCAGGTAGGCCAGCGGCCACAGGTCAGGCTGCGACAGAAGATCGAGCAATTGTTCGGTCTGCTCGTAAAGCCGCAGATGCGCCTCGCGTTCGGGCAGCGCAAAACACAAGAGGGACGTCACCGCGTTCAGCCCCGCCAGCATCCGGCGGTTGGCCATCGCGATGGCAGAGCGGCTGCGCACAGGTTCGACCGTAAAGGCGCCGATATGATCCTCGAGCCGCGCGCGCCACGCCAGATCGAGCTGCGCACCGGGTTGCAGGATAGGGGACAGCTTGCGCCCGGTGCCGCCGCGCACGATGCCTGCGTGGCGGCCATGCCCGGGGGTGAACACCTCTATGATGACGCTGGTTTCGCCATGTTTGCGGGTGCTGAGCAGAATGCCCTGATCGCGCCAATCCATGCCGCCTTATCCCCGCGCTTGGCAAATCGCGCAAGGTGTCGCATTCAGGGCCATGCACCCGATCGACCGCCTGAGCCTTGCCCTGATCGCCCTCGTGACCTTAGTGTCGCTCGGGTTGCAGGTCGTGGCCACAGGAATCGAGAACCCCGATTTCGGCCTGCCGCAGGTCATCTGGCGAATGCTGCGGTTCTTCACCATCCTGACAAGCCTGCTGGTCGGGCTCGGCTGTGCGCGCATGGTCTGGCGAGGGCGGTTCGATGGGCCAGTCTGGCTGGGCGGGCTGACGCTGTGGTCGGCGATCACCGGCGTGGTCTATCACGCCCTTTTTGCCCGCGATCTGGCGGGCGTGGCATGGTGGGCCGATCTGGGGCTGCACACGCTGGTGCCGGTGGCGGTTTTTGCGATGTGGCTGCTGCGCATGCCAAAGGACGGGCTGGGCCTGCGGGCGACGCTTCTATGGCTTTTGTGGCCGCTGATCTATGTCGGCTATGCCCTGGTGCGCGGGAGTTTTGAGGGCGTCTACCCGTATTTCTTCGTGAACCCCGACCAGATCGGCTGGCTGGGCGTGCTGCGCTGGTCGGGGGTCTTGTGCGGAGCGTTTTTTGTGGCCGGGCTGGGGCTGGTCGGGGTGCCGCGGCTGCGGCGCTAACCCGGAAAATTCATGAAGTGGTGGTAAGGATAGCGCAACCTTTTGAAAAGCTATATATTTCGGTTATCGAAGCCAGAAATCCAGATGTTCAGGGGGCTTCCCTCACCACGGACAGATCTACACTCTCTCACCCCCGTCTGTCACCCGTGAATGGCAAGCCGATCCTGTCTGGATATGATGGCGCCGACATGAGCCCGGACGCCGAGCTGACCCTGCTGCGCGAGATCGAGCGCAAGGCTGGTCTGGCACAGCGGCCTGCATGGCCGATCCACGCGACCCGGCCAAGGTTCAGCACAGGCTGGGCGACATCATCCGCTTGCCGATCATGATGATTACCGCGGGCTATGAAGACGGTAATGACGCTGACAGCTTGCGGCACGATCCCAGCTTCAAGATCGCGCTGGAGCGTGGTCCCGAAACCGGCGCGGCCCTGTGTTCTCAGCCCACGATCTCGCGCATGGAAAATCTGCCCGATAGACGTGCGCTGATCGCGATGAGCGCAGAGATGGTCCGGTTCTACTGCCACGCCCTTCCGCGCGCACCGGGCCGTATCGTGCTCGACATCGATGACACATTCGACGCGGTGCATGGTCACCGCGTCAACTGCAGAGCGCTACGCCCGCAATCCCGGTCAGAAGCTGCGCCGCTTCAAAACCTTCTCCTATGCTGCCCGATCCTGGTCAAAACCCCGCCGGGTGATTGCCCGGGTCGAGGTCAGCCCCAGGGGGCGG
>Ga0307981_1000424_pt1 | contig 42273 bp, 37 predicted proteins | sample OrgLakmetagen987_FD_201849 | JGI IMG/M metagenome (GOLD analysis project Ga0307981, IMG submission 201849) | Saline water microbial communities from Organic Lake, Antarctica - #987 | ecosystem: Environmental > Aquatic > Non-marine Saline and Alkaline > Saline | place: Antarctica: Organic Lake... | reverse complement strand
GCTGGTTTGAGTTGCATAAAAAATTTGGCTCTCTATCGATGGAAGAAATTCTTAAATCTCCAATTCACTATGCTGAAAATGGATTTCCTGTAACAGAAGCTATTTCTGCTGGATGGAGGCGTAGTGTTCCCTTTTTAAAAACTCAGCCAGGAGCTTTTGAAAGCACATTCACTATTGACGGTCGTGGCCCTCATAAAGGTGAAATCTTTAAGAATCCCGATCTTGGAAACACGCTAAGAGTGTTGGCGAAAAAGGGTAGAGATGCTTTTTATAAAGGCGAGATCACTAAAAAGATAGATAAATGGATGGTAAAAAATAAGGGTTATCTACGCTATACAGATTTTGAAAAGCACCGTTCTGAATGGGTGGAACCCGTTACGACTAACTATAGAGGCTATGACGTTTATCAAGTTGGGGGGAACGTCCAGGGAACAGCCGTTTTACAAATGCTGAATATTTTGGAAGGCTATGATTTGAAGTCTATGGGGTATGGTACAGTAGAAACCTTACATGCTTTTATAGAAACCAAAAAGCTGGTTTACGAAGACAGAGCCAAGCATTACGCAGATCCTGATTTTCAAGAGGTGCCTTATGATGTTTTGCTCTCAAAAGAATATGCCGCTGAACGTAAAAAACTGATTGGTGAAACCGCGATGAAAGATGTTAGTACTGGTGTTGAGGTTATTGAAAATGGAGACACTGTGTATTTGACTACTGCTGATAGTGAAGGCAATATGGTGTCTTTGATACAAAGTAATTTTAGAGGGATGGGAACTGGTTTTGTAGTGCCTGGGCTTGGATTTAGCTTTCAAAACCGTGGTGAATTGTTTTCTACCGACCCCAAGCACCCTAATGTATATGCCCCTGGAAAGCGTCCTTTTCACACGATTATACCAGGGTTTGTTATGAAAGACGGCAAGCCATTTTTCAGCTATGGAAACATGGGAGGGGCTTACCAACCCATAGGACACGTCAGTATTTTAACCAATATCATTGATTTTGGAATGAATGTACAAGAGGCTGGTGATGCTGCACGATGGGATCATTCAGGATCATCGGAACCTACAGGGAAACTCACGGACAAATTGAGTACCACTGGTCAAGTGAATTTAGAGTCTGGAATTCCTTACGAAGTTGTGCGCCAACTTAGAGCAAAGGGACACAAAGTCGAAGTGGGGAATAGCTTTTTTGGGAGGTATCAAGGTATTATGCGCGATTATAAAAACGGAGTGTATTTAGGCGCTTCAGAATCTAGAGTGGATGGCCAAGCAGCTGGGTATTAAAATTATCCAATCTGGGTTCATAAATTTTAAAACTAATTTGATCGGGATTAACCCTCCAGTCATAGTCTTTAATAAAACCTTGAATGGTGTATTGATGGGTTGTGATATAATATCCAGGTTTAAATGTGGTTTGCGTCTAAGGTTTTTAGACCACATAATAAGGCAAGGAGGGTAATGAAAACGAATTTTATGATAAGGAAAGATCAGGATAAAGATTTAATATAGTCAACCAGTTCCATAATCATTGTCACCATCGAATCTTCACTTTTCTAACTTTGAGACTACATTTTTTTTAAAAACCGTTATATGGGAAGAATTCTAAATATTTAGCCAATACGAAAGCTTTAAGTTTATAGATCTAAACTTGGGTTCAGTAGTGTTCACACTGTAACTGTCATTATAAACAATAAAAAGGTCAGATAAGGGTGCAAAGCGCCACTGTAGTCTAGAGTTGATCCCTAGATTATCTCGTTGATTACTATATTGAAATACAGTTGACCAAAATATGGATTTGCTAAAAGTAATGCCCACTCTTGGACTTATCAACCAAAGATCTGCACTAGGGAAGGGGTCTGGTAATATTATTTTGTCGTAGTTGATATTAACACTCAGCCTTACTTTTGGCTGTAATCTTAGTAAGGCTTGTCCACCGAAGGAATATTGCCGACCATTGAAGAATTCGCCAATACCAACGGTACTACTGAATGAAAATATTTCAGCACTGTTGCTAGCGTAGTTAAATTCAACTGAATTGAAGGTATAGCCCTGGTTTGCGGGAAGTTGCAGACCACCTTCCGTTCCAGTAGGATCAAAAGGCTGAGTTAGAAAGATAAAATTATTAGAATAATTAACACCAAATTGCGTAAAATCTTTCATAGTAACTCTATAATTGAGTCCAAACTCATGATCAGTTTTTTTATAATCAAGACCTGGCCTCCAGATTAGAGTAGGCGCAAATTCTAATCTATGATTATTAACGGCTCCCTTATTAGGCCAAAATAAGCGTCTAATTGAGGATGTAGATTGGATGATATCATTTCTTCTTATAAACCCTAAATCGGACCGGAAACCCTCACCGACCTGAGTAAGATTAGAAGACACGTTCCAATACTTTGTATTTTTTTCTAATGAAGCACCAGCTGAATAGTTGTTATTGGTATCTTCAGGCTGAAAAGATTTATGCGCATAAAATCTTCCATTCCATACATTATCTTCACTTGCCAAATTATAGTCTATCCCAACGACTCTATTGTAGGTGTCTTTATCCTTAACAAAATCCTCGGATCCTGTAGTTTGTCTATTTATAAAAAAGAATCCAATATTCGACCTGCTAAATACCTTCTGCTGTAAGGCCAACATAGTATTGTTATTGGAGGCGATCTCTTGTTCTACGTCCTTGTTAGTTTGTATATTTAAGAAACCTAGACGAAGATTTTTATTGAGCTTCCCGCTAAGTCGAACGCCTCCTAAAATGTCATTTTGAACAGAATTACCAAGACTATCTGTTGCGATGCCTATTCTACGAGAGAAAAAAGGATTAGCGTCATCACTATTGCCAAATGCTCCAAACAAGTCATTATTGTCGACAAAGAATTGCCTGCGTTCTGGGAGATTAATTTCAAAACGAGTAAGGTTGGTAAAGATGTCATCAACCTCAACATTTGAGAAGTCAGGATTCAAAGTAATGTCTAGATTCATTCCGTTGCCAATGGCTATTTTGGCATCTGCCCCTACTTTTACAGAGGCATTTGAGGTGTCTGTAGTGTAATCTTTTTCTGCAATACCGTTGATGTATGGAATAATGGCTAAGGGTGTTCTTGATCTACCCAAAGGCTTTTCAAAAAACATATCACCCATAAAAGCCAAATTGATTACACTTTGATTTTGAGGAGTTACAAACCAATTACTGCGTTCATTTGATTGCATATCAAACCTATAGCTCTGGAAACGCCACTTGGTTTCTCCTTCAGCAAATTTGAAGGAGGTTAGCGGAATAGACATTTCGGCAGTGTAATATCCATCATATATCTTACTTTCCCCTTTCCATTTTATATCCCAAGATGTTGTAAATCCATTTAAGCTTTGTCCTCCTCCAGAAATAAAAACTTCTCTACGAACCCCTAGGGGGTTTATGCCAAATAGGAATGCATTGTTGCCATCATTGAAAGTATCAAACATAATATTAATATTGTCGCTTCCAGTCGCTCGGAAATCACGTTCCAAAGACGGAATCACATAATCACTCCCAGACGTATAGGCTTTTATACCTATATAAAGTGTTTTATCATCCACAAGTATCCTAATATCTGTCTGGTATTCTGCGAGTTTATCGTCTGATGGAAAATACTGTTGAAAATCTCCCACACTCTCAGCAGAAACCCAAGCTGATTCGTTTAAAACTCCATCAATTATAAAGGCTTCTGAGGTGTGCTTTACGGTAAATTTTTTTTGCAGATTTTGAGCTGTTGTTGATATAAAAGAGAAAAAAAGGACGACGACAGTAGTGGTTTTGATCATAGAGTACGTATTCTTAAAGGCACTAAATTAGGACTTTGCATCTTCTAAAAAAATTAAATTTTTGGCTCAGCGGATAAATTCCAGCACTTATAATTTAGATCACTCTTTCCCTTAGGTGTACAAGCTTTTTAAAACAGAGTTTAGTGACTGTCCGTCTGGGGTAAGGTGAAGTTTACTCTTGGGGTTGCTTCAGCTTCCCCCTGCCACGCTTGTTGGCCTCTTTCTTATTACTATTTACTATTGCAGATGACCACCTCGAAGAAACCCTCGTCCAGCTCTATGGTATCGGTCAGTGTGTGGCCGTTATCGAGCACCCCCACGACCAAATATATCTTGTGCATCATCGCCTAGGTGGGCTCAATGATTGTATTTCTGCTGTCGCTGTATATTTTTGGCGGAGGAGCTTTCTTTGGTTGGGGTTAGAAGGTGCATGGCGATGAAATAGGACTGGAAGGGCAGCTTGGTAGACACATGACTTACCAGAGAGCAGGAAGGAGTGGAAAGGGTACATTATGCACTCTTGGCTTTATTTGTTCATTTTTAAATAGTGCTGGGTGCCGCCGCACTTTTTGAAGGCTACATACTGTTTGTTGCTGACGGCCTTGAGCTTCAGCCAACAGATCTGTTCTTCTAGGTTCTGTTTGTAATAGTCTAGAATTGCTATACCTTTAGGTTTTTAGAACTCATAGGTAACACTTTAAACGTTCAAGCGGACGTTCATAAAAAATTATTTAGTTGCAAACGCCATAAACTCCATAACTTTTCAAAAATTAAAGATAAAGGACAGAAGAAAGCGAAATCAAAAAATAGATTCCGTTTTTTTAGGATTCGTTATAAAAGCTTATTTCAAGATTATTTTATTTAACGATCACTGAAGTTTGATCAAGCCCGGTGTTGCCGGTTTTGGGATCATAGGCATATATACTGATGTGATAAACGCCTTTTTCTAAGGTCGTAGTTGCGGTAAAAGTGCTCTGTTTATCTGCAAATTTAAGTTCAACTTCTGTTCTGTTTCCGGTATCGCTCTGGATCAATGCTTTTACCTCGTAGTCATTGGCATCCCAGATTCCGTCTGGGGAAGTGGGGCACCCGCACATCATGACCACATTGGCTTTAAGCCTTAGCTCACTGCCGGCGGAAATGCTTTCATGCGTCTGCGGACTCAGAATATCGACCACAAAACCTGGAATATCAAGAATAAGACCTTCGCCTTCTATATTCTTACCCGGAATAAGCCATAGTTGAGTAGAGCTGAGCACTACGGCCTGTTTTTTTAGCACTGGCGCATACGCTTCAACGGTTACAAAAACGGGTTCTTTTAGGTCTAAATCCGCAGTAAAGCCGGCTGTTTTATCATCAGTCATTGGCTCGTCACGTTTATGCGGAGTTTTCATGATTTTTTCGGTATCGCCAGTGCTTCCGGATGTGATTCCTTTGGCCAAAATTTCTCCGGTACTGGCGTTCTTTATGATAATTTGCGCACCGCCAATAGAAGTGCCTATAAATTTGGCATCTTTCGCTTTAGCGCGAACCGTTACCGAAGTATTCTGAGCAGAAACGGAAGAAAATGACATAAAAACGGTAATTATCAAGCTAAAAATGGAAACTTTTTTGATCATTGTTTTTTTTATAATTTATTGAAAAAAAGGAGATAGAGCATGGTGCAATTCCTTAAACATTCGTTAAACCATGAGCGTTATTTATTATTCCTGAGTCATCATAAGCCCCTAACGAGCAACCGTCATCTTGGCCAGTAGGAAGTATTATGAGTATAATCAAGTAATGCGGAAGAAAAACGGAGGTCCTCCATCTGAAAATCCAGATACTTACATATGTTACTAAATTTCTCATTCTCAGCATCGCGATGTCAAACATGACATTTAGAATTATTAATTTCAGAAATCGCCCATTGATGTCCATTATTGCCTAAAATGAACCGTTTTTAGTTTCATTTAAGCAGTTTGATGAACCAATGATAAATGTTGCGATAAGAATAAACTTGTAAATGGTATAAATATTTAGGTCAATAATCAACAAAAGAAAATTAAAGTCGATTTATTTCAAACTTGATAAAGAGGAAGAGTGGGGTCTTTCTGCCAGGAGTTCGCAGGAAATTTTAGAGATAACACGCAATGAAAGATGTTAGCACTGGTGTTGAGGTCATTGAAAATGGAGACACCGTGTATTTGACGACTGCCGTTAGTGAAGGAAATTTAAGTTTACGTTATAAACAATAGCCCCTCCCTATATTTTTAAGTCTTAAAGTTTGGTGCTGGGTTTTGACGGATTTTAATAAAGGGGCCTGAGGTCGATGTAGCATGTTTTTCTTTCTACTTGAAGGGAAAAAGATCTACTCATTATAAAAAGGAAGTCATATTTATAACTTTTTCGTAAATTAGTAAAACTCTAGATAAGTATTATAAATTTTAAAAGCATAGCCTTTGAATTGTAATAAGAACCGTAAACTTATTTTAAACCTAAATTGTTATGGATGGGTTTTATGTCTTTTCCTAGTATTCACTAACTTTTCCAATGCTCAAAGTACCAAGGGGTTTGAGGTGAAGCAGTGGTATTTAGAATCTCAAATTGGGCTCTCTTATCTGTGGAGTGATTTGGCGATAGTAGACAATTCTTTAAGTTTAGAACAGGAGCCTACTTTCGAAAATGCTATAAAACTTCAAATGCTATTCAATATCAATTATAGTTTAGCAAGGAACTTTTTTGTAGGTTTCAGTGCAGGTGCTGGATATTTAAATTATGAAATAAAAGAAAGCAATCAACAGGTTAATTTTAGTAATTATCAGTTTGGAACCTATTTTCGGTACTATCTTGAAATCACTCCTATGATATCTGTTTTTACTCAAGTCGGGGCAAATCAAAACTTCTTAGAATCCAACCGCTTTGAGTCAAACTCTTATATAAATGCTTATAACGACATCGGAATTACTTTAAAATTAGTCGAAAACTGGTGGTTATCTTTTACTTTTAGAGATTTGGTTTATTTTTATTCTAGTAATCCCAACTTTGAAGATAGAAGTGATTTTGGGTTTAGTAATCCGCTTCGAAACTTTGCCAAATTTCCAGTGTTTGGTGTTCAGTACCAATTAGATTAAATTTTATGGCTCTTCGGGTTTAAAGGCAAATAATCATCTTTATATATGTGACTTTTCCTGATATTTTAAAAGAAAATACATCTATAAAAAACGATATCCCTGCACAAATGAAGTTGAAGAATAATTTGAGGTTCTTATAGAATATTCACCCAAAAGATCACGACTCGATTGATAACGAATTTCAAAACTATAGCGGTCTTTGACTTTTAAGCCAAGTCCCAAAAAAGAATTGAATTCAGATCCTATATCTAGTCTAGGTCCTGTGGTTCCCCCAATTTCTGAGTCAATAGCAATTGCATAGGTAAATCCTGCGTTGAAAAAAACTTGTAAATCTGAACTAAAAAACAGGTAGTACCTCACTCCAAGTGGAATTTCAATAGCGGTGTAATCGACTTCTCTATAGCTATCGGTTAGGAAGGTTTCTTTGTCTTTCCTAGAGGAATAGTTATAATAGGTAGGCTCTAAAGTTAGAGACCATTTTTGATTGTTGAAAGGTAAAACAAGCTCTGCTTCAAGTCCTATCCTGAAACTAAATTCTGAATCAAATGAGGTATCTTGTGAGCTGATTTCCCCGGCTGTGGATAGAGATGCTATTTGAATTCCTGGACGAATAGACAGGAAAAAACTCTGTTCAGACTTCGCTCGCTCTTAGGTTATATAGGAAGCGGCCTTACAAGAATTGTATATCTTAAACAATTCTGTGATTTCTTTTTCTTTATACTCCAGATTTTTCAGCTTGGATTCTGAAACTTCTTCACACTTTAAGGCGTTTAATAGCTGCTGGCGAAAATTATTATTTTCTCTAACTTTTTTGAATTTGTTTAGGTATTTCTTATAGATCAATTGCTGAATAGGACCTCGATCCATCTTGTAAAAGTATTTGATATAACTTCCCTCAGAGTAATTATAAAGCGAAGCGTCCTCACTCGCTAAGAGTGTTTTTAAGAAAAGGCGTTGGTTAACAAAATTGGGTGTTCTCGTGTTATCGAGTTCTGTAAGCTTATCATCTGAGGTGTCTATATCCACGTTAACAGAAACGTATCTTGAGGAGTCTAGAATTTCAAAGAGAAGGATGTCTTTGGCCAAAAGAGTTCTCTCAGCTCCATTTTTAGACGCCTTAAAATTAATTTGATCTGGGTTACCTCTTCAGTCATAGTCTTTAATCAAACCTTGAATGGTGTCTTGATTGGTTGTGATATAATAGCCAGGTTTAAATGTGGTTTGCGTATAGGACTTTAGACCACATAAAAATACTAGAAATGTAATGAGAACGTATTTCATCAAAATAAGTTTAGTTTAAAAAAGTAATGTGTCATATCTGGTATTAGAATGGCTTATTAAAGATACTTTTTTTTTAAGGTTCATAACATAAATCGTTCTTTTCCCCAAGTGTCTAGGCTTTTTAAAATAGAGTCTAGTGATTGTCCTTCTGGAGTTAGAGTGTAGTCGACTCTTGGGGGGACTTCTGGATAGACTGTTCTGTGGATAAGCCCATCTTTTTCTAATTCGCGAACCGTTTGGGTAAACATCTTATTGGAGATTTCAGGAATTTTTTTCTGTAGGATACCAGACCGAAGCGGTCCGTCTAAAAGGTGAAATAATACTAGCGGTTTCCACTTTGTACCGATGATCTGCATTGTGAGGTGTAAAGGACAAAAAATTTTAGACATTCTTAGATTTTAACGTATTGATTATCAACAATTAACTCGTTTAGTACCCTATATAACATTTAGGTAACATATTGTTTAAGAGGTGAATATATCCTTAATTTGCACTTTAAAAAAGAAAAAACATGAAAACGAAAGAAAATTATCCAAAGTCCTTTTCCCATATTGGTCTTACTGTGCCCAATATCCAAGAGGCTGTAAAGTTTTACTCAGATGTTATGGGATGGTATACTATTATGAAGCCCTCTTTGGTCAAAAAAGAAAGCGATACAGCTATAGGTATGATGTGTATTGATGTGTTTGGTGAAGACTGGGAGACTTTCGAAATTGCCCATATGTCCACCTCCGATGGGACCGGCATTGAGTTGTTTTGCTTTCCTCACGGAGATAAAGTCGCCCCTGAATTTAAGCCTTTCAACACTGGCCTTTTTCATTTTTGCATACAAGATCCAAATATTGAAGATCTCATTGATAGCATAGTAGCACATGGTGGAAAACAGCGTATGCCAATAAGAGAATATTACCCAAAGGATAAACCCTTTAAAATGTGCTATGTCGAAGATCCGTTTGGGATCGTCTTTGAAATTTACACCCATAGTTATGAATTGACCTATTCCTCTGGAGCTTATTCAGAATAAGTAAAACTGAAATTATTGCAATTTAATGGATAGTGAACCTTACTTAGAGAATAGATTCAAACCACTTGTTTTGTGTCCCTATTTTAGGAACTGGGATTATACAAGACTTTCTTATCCATTTTAAAACTCTTAGCTTTTATTAGGAAACCGATAAGAATTCATTCTATAATTATTTTATAAGTTTGCAGCTTGAAAGAACTTCAAAATATAAAACCCTCGAGATCTCTATTCCCAATAATTGGGTTAGCGTTCTTGTTGTTGCTTTCTCCTTGCAAGGTTAGAAACTTTATTCAAGCAGAGCTTGGCGTTCCTCAAACCGAAGTCGCCAACCGAAGTCAAACCTCACTAAGCAGCTCAAATTGCAGCATCTCTGAGGTCGTTACAACTCCCATCTCCAAAATAGACTCTTCGACTCAGGAGGCTCCTGTATTCGCCGCGAAACACTTCCATTTAGATATTCATCGCATTGCGGTATCCAAAGCGGCTGGACATTTTCATAAAGAAAGAAACCTCTCGGTTTCTTCAATTCCCCTTTATATTTTATACAAAAACTTTAAGGCGTTTCTATAAATAGCTTCAGTTATGAGTTAATGTTATCAGTTTTTAAGAACTGATATTGTATTAATGAATAGAAACTTAAAATGACATTTCAAGAAAAAAACCTTGAAGTTAGCTACAAATCTGTAGTGATACTTCGCATCATGCTCAGTCTCATTTTTATAGTAGCGAGCGCAAGCCATTTTTTTAATATCGAAAAAACCGTAAGCAGAATAGAAAATGCAAATATGGGTTTTATTGGAAATAGTTTGGGATCTCCCGAAACAGCTGTAATTCTATCAGGAATTGTAATGTTTGTCGCTGGGGTTTCACTTCTTATTGGCTTCAAAACTCGAATTGCTGCACTGGTATTACTTGCGGTATTAATTCCAATTACTTTGACCATTCAAGTTGGACAAATGGCAACTTTGGGTCCGCTTTTTAAGAATATAGCCCTACTTGGCGGACTTCTTTTTTTTAGTATTAATTCAAAAATTCAAAAACAATGAAAAATTCAATTATAGTGACCACGACCTTGTTCCTTTTATTATTTGGAACAATCCAATTACAAGCTCAAGATTTCAATCCAAAAAAGAATAATTATGTAGTGCTTTCTAAAAACATTCAACAGCTTCAACCGGTTATACTCACTGCTAAAGGATTAGCAATGGAAGACGGGAAAAAATACGGCGATTTTTATATGATTATTTGTGGTAAAACCGTAAATGATATTCCAAATAACACTGATTTTATTCAACTTCTGAAAAAAGCCAAAGCACAAAACCTAAAGGTTTTTGTTTGTGGTATTTCTCTAAATAAATTCAACATAAGTCCAGACCAAATGCCAGACAATTTGGAAATCACTAAAAATGGTATTCTGTATGGATTTCAGCTTACCAAAAAGGGATTTATTACGCTAACTATTTAATGATCAAGAAATGAAAAATATCAGTATAAAGAACGATGCAGGCCTTTTAGCGCTTGCACTAAGATTAGTAGTGGGTTGGACTTACTTTTCAGCCTTATGGAGAAGAACCGCCTTAGCCAATAAACTCGACCCCGAACTTCCTGGATATATTGGCGAAAAGTTCAATCACTTTTTACCCAATGCCCTCGGCATTAAACCTATTATTCAATATTTAGTAGAAAACCCAGATATACTTTGGATAAACATGGTCATTTTTACCATAGTGGAAGGTATTGTGGGTTTATTAATCATGTTTGGGTTTTTTACTCGACTTATGAGTATAGGGGTCTTTGGCTTGGCTATGGGTATTCTTCTTGGCTCAGGTTGGATAGGAACTACCTGTCTGGATGAATGGCAAATAGGGGTATTGGGAATTGCCACAGGCTTTGTTTTATTCCTAACCGGAAGTGGTAAATATTCCTTGGATCATTACCTGATGAAAAAGGATATTGCTTTCACCAAAACCAAATGGTTTGCGTGGATAGGTTCAGGGGTATTGCCTATTAAAGAAAGTATATTTCCAAAAGTAGTGCTAGTCGGCTCTTTATTAATTTTTGCAATGACCTTAATGACCAATCAAGTATTTCATGGTGGATTATGGGGAACGCTACATAATAAATCTGTAAAACCAAAACTTGAAATAACAGAAGCTAGCATTAGCCACAGTACGCTCTCGTTCGATGTCTTTAGAGTTGAAGGTGTAGATGTGTATGGCTCTTGGGTTATCCGTATCGAGTTATTTGATGAAGACAACAACAAGGTTCTTGATTATTCTCAGGAAGACTTGTCGTCTCTAAAGGAAGCTAGTATTGCAAACTATTATGTTGCTGAGGTAAAACCAGGCAAACACAGTTTAATTGTGCCCTTGGGTGCAAAAGCAAAAATGAACTTAAAGCATAATAGCTTACCCGATTTGCCTAATGGAACTTACACTTTAAAAATAACGGACATTAGCGGAGCTTTTTGGGAACATGAGGTTAAAAATTAAGCTTCTCCCCAACTGAATAGAATTAATAAAAAGCGGCTTTACTAGTGATCTAGAGTCGTTTTTTAGAATTTGGGTATATCTAGATATAGAGCTTCAAGAAGACGAAACAGCATTAGAGATAAATAAATTTAAAGCAGATAGTCCAACAAATAAAAAGTAAGAATGTTTTATTTTTGAAACTCCCAATACCAAGAAAAAGCTGTTTCAATGATTTATTTTTACTTAGTTAAAGCTTTACTTCAAAACAGACCCTAAGTCTGAAACTTGGCATTTAACTCTTCAACGATTATTTCTATTTTTTTATTTCTATCTTCTTTGTCCAAAATCATTGCTGGAGCTTGCCTCACTTTGCAGTCAATAATCGCACAACGTTCGCAGGTTACGCCAACCTCATGTTTTTTAATAGTGGGATCTTCTAAAAATTTCAACTTGCGTTCCAATTGCTTATTCATTAGTAAGCCAATACTTATACTTCTATATTGATTGTGTTTAAAAGGATCTTTAGTTGCAGATGAGAGGACTAAATATTTTGTGTCATGACCTGGGTAATTAGAAATTTGAATATCAAATTCATGAGAATTTTTGCTTTCACTAATTTCTTTTAAAACGTTCAAGGACACCCAACGTCTACAATAATGCTCATTGCTTTCATTGGCCCGAGGTGAATGCTGATGTGATAAATGAAGTTCTTTGTTTAAGTGAAATTCTTCAGAACCTGCTTTATGTGTAAACCTTAGAAAAAATAAATTCTTAATATTAAATGCTTTGGGTAAAATATTGGTCAAACGTTGATAGAATGATTCTGGTGAAGTGTTGAAAGCATTCAACATTTTAAGAAATTGAGCTTTATCAAAAGTTTCTTTTTCAAAAATCGCCTCTAAGTTTAAGGTCAATTCATTTTTAGGAATCATTAGCGCTCCAGCAAAATAGGAGGCATAAAAATTATTGAGCACCTGTTCAAACCTCTGGAATTTAATCCATGGAAAAGTGTGTAACCTATCCGTAATTTCTAAATAATTATAGGCGATTTCTTTAGCATAAATAAACGTTCGCTGTCCTTCATCAATACCATTGGCAAGTAATAGAGTTTTGGTTTTAGGCACAAAAACAGAACGCAAATTCCCTAAAGCTTCATACTTACTTAATTCTCTATTGTTAATGATGTAGTCATACTCTTCGATTAATATGTCTTCTAGATCATTGGAGGAGATAGATTTTGTTAAATCCACTTGGTAGGCTTTTGAAAAATTTAAGGCCTGTTGTTCTAAATCATCAAAATAATTATTATTTGCTTCTTGAAATGAACGTACAGAGGCTAGGAAAAAACTTTCTCTACTAAAGTTATACTGTTGTGCAATTTCAATTATAGTACTTATAAATGCGTTTACTTTTACAGGTGCATTGGCGACAATATCTATTAAATTACTTTCTTTAATACCAAAAAGCTCTAGTGGTATTTCCTTTAATATTTTAGACTGTAACAATTCGCCTATGGGGGCCAAATTTTTATCCAACTTTAAAGAAACCATTTGGTCATAAGGAACTTCCAGTTTCTCTGAAAGTATAGCAATTTTATCTGGCTTAGGATATTTTTTTCCGTTTTCAATTTCATTCAAATAAGACTTTGATAAACCAGAAAGTTTAGACAATCCGAATAAAGACAATTTCTTTTCAGTCCTTATCTGTTTTAGCTTTAATCCAAATATGAGTTTGATATAATCTTCTTCCATAAAAACAAATATAGGCTTTTTTGCGAATATTTTTATTTTGCGAATATTCATATTTAGCGAACGTTCGCTTGCGTATTCTGAATCTTTGTTATACTATTGTAATGTAAATCAATAATACTATGGAACACACACACTTAAAACAACCCAAACTAAATTTTTCAAAAGATGTAATTAATTACTATCCAGACATTCTTACAGATGGAGCGCTTAACTTTTTAACCTCACTTCATGAAAAATTTAATTCAGAGCGATTAGAATTATTAAATCGTCGTTTAGAACAACAAAAAGTATTTGACAAAGGTCATTTTCCTGAATTCCCGAAAGAAACTGAAGCTATTCGAAAAGGTGAATGGACAGCTGGCAATATTCCGCACGACTTACAAGATAGGCGTGTGGAGATTACAGGCCCTGTAGACAGAAAAATGATAATCAATGCTTTAAATTCTGGGACCAAAACATTTATGGCAGATCTGGAAGACAGCACTGCACCTAGTTGGAAAAATACTATTGAAGGGCAACAAAATTTAATCGACGCCAATGATAAAACCATTTCATTGCTAGATTCAAAACGAGGCAAATCTTATAATCTGAATCAAGAAACAGCAGTTTTAATGGTGAGAACCAGAGGCTTACATTTAAACGAAAGACATATTATAATCAATGATCAAGAAAGTTCAGGTAGTTTAACTGATTTTGGCTTATACGTATTTCATAACGTTAAAACAATGCTAGAAAATGGAACTGCGCCCTATTTCTACCTACCGAAATTAGAACATTATTTAGAAGCGCGATGGTGGAATAAAGTGTTTGAATTTGCACAAGAATACCTCGATGTACCTATCGGAACATTTAAGGCAACTGTTTTAATAGAAACTATCACGGCAAGTTTTCAGTTAGACGAAATCATTTTTGAACTTAAAGATCATATCGTGGGTTTAAATTGTGGCCGTTGGGATTATATATTTTCATACATCAAAAAATTCAGAAACCATCCAAACTTTGTTGTGCCAAACCGTGATCAAGTGACTATGACAACCCCTTTTATGGATGCGTATTCTAAACTTGTGATTCAACGTTGTCATAAACGCGGTATCCTTGCGATAGGGGGAATGGCTGCTCAAATTCCAATTAAAAATGATGAAAAAGCCAATACTGCTGCTTTAGAAAAAGTTAGACAAGATAAAGAGCGTGAAGTTAAAAATGGCCATGATGGTACATGGGTTGCACATCCTGCGTTAGTTGAAGTCGCTATGTTGGAATTTAATAAACACATGCCAATGCCAAATCAATTGCATATCACTCGTGACGATATCAACATTACAGAAAAAGATTTAGTTGAACTTCCTAAAGGCACTGTTACAGAAGCCGGAATTAGAAAGAACATTAATGTTGGTGTACTCTATACAGAAGCTTGGTTGCGAGGTTATGGCGCTGTCGCACTTTATAATTTAATGGAAGATGCAGCGACTGCTGAAATTTCAAGAACACAAGTTTGGCAGTGGTTAAAAAATGAAGTAAAACTCGAAGATGGCAGGAAATTTAATATGGAATTGTATAAAGACTTATTTAACGATGAAGTCAAAAAAATTAAGGCTGAATTCGGTGAAGAACACATGAAGAACAGCAAGTTTGAATTGGCTTTCAATCTTTTTGATGAGTTAGTTGTTTCAGAAAAATTTGAAGAGTTTCTAACCCTTTTAGCGTATAAACATATTTAAAAAAAATGTCTCGCAACTACTGCAATAGTTAACGAGACTTATTTAGTGTCTGGAAGGAAATACAGCAAAATTAAAAATGTTTCTTTTTGCAATTTTTGTCTTTAATTTTAATCGCCTGATGCTATGGCATCACCTCATAAAATTAAAAACAAATCTCATCAAAAATAATTCATTTTATAAAATCTGTCTATTTCCGACCAGTCACTAATTATCAAAATCTAGAATAACCCTAATAATCAATACAAAACTATGAAAAATTTACCACAAACAAATTACAGCTCTGCACTACAGACTGTAAGAACCCTTAAAGAAAAGTACGGAGAAAGCTGGAATGCAATACATCCTGAAAGCGCAGCTAGAATGGCTACTCAGAATCGTTTTAAAACAGGTTTAGATATCGCTATATATACAGCAGCCATCATGAGAAAAGATATGGCAGCTTACGATGCAGATTCGTCTAAATTTACCCAATCTCTTGGATGCTGGCATGGTTTTGTGGCGCAGCAAAAAATGATAGCTATTAAAAAGCATCACAAAACGACCAGTAAAAAGTATTTATATCTTTCTGGTTGGATGGTTGCTGCATTACGTTCAGAATTTGGACCATTGCCAGATCAATCTATGCATGAAAAAACTGCGGTTCCATCTTTGATAAGTGAAATTTATGATTTCTTACGCCAAGCCGATGCTATTGAGTTAAATGATTTATTTAAAAGACTTGAAAGAGGAGAAGATGTGCAAGATCAAATTGACAATTTTGAGACCCATGTAGTTCCTATTATAGCTGATATCGATGCTGGTTTTGGAAACGAAGAAGCAACCTACTTGTTAACCAAAAAAATGATTCAAGCTGGTGCTTGTGCTATTCAAATTGAAAATCAAGTTTCTGATGCCAAACAATGTGGTCATCAAGATGGAAAAGTAACTGTGCCTCATGAAGATTTTATTGCGAAGCTTAATGCGATTAGGTATGCGTTTTTAGAATTAGGTGTAGAAGACGGAATTATAGTCGCTAGAACAGATTCTGAAGGAGCAGGCTTAACTCAAAAATTACCTGTTAGTCAAGAACCTGGAGATTTAGCTTCTCAATATTTAGCCTTTGTAGAAGCTGAAGAAATTGACGTAAAAGAGGCTAGACAAGATGATGTCCTTCTTAAAAGGAACGGCAAATTAGTGCGACCTTTAAGATTAGCCAATGGGTTGTATAAATTCAAAGAGGGCTCTAATATAGATAGAGTTGTATTAGATTGTATTACAAGTCTTCAAAATGGGGCAGATCTTTTATGGATTGAAACGCCAACTCCAAATGTGAAACAAATTGCACATATGGTAAACAGAATCAAAAAAGTGGTCCCTACTGCTAAATTGGTTTACAATAACTCGCCATCCTTTAACTGGACATTAAACTTCCGTCATCAAGTCTATGAAGAAATGCTTGCAGAAGGTGAAAATATGACAGCTTATGATAGGAATAATTTGATGGATTCACAATATGATGCTACAGAATTATGCTATCGCGCAGATGAGAAAATTAAGACCTTCCAAACAGATAGTGCAAGAGATGCAGGGATTTTCCATCACCTAATTACCTTACCAACCTATCATACTACCGCTCTTCACATGAATGATTTAACAAAAGGATATTTTTCAGAAGAAGGCATGTTGGCTTATGTAAAAGGGGTGCAGAGACAAGAAATCCGTAATGAGGTTTCTTGTGTTAAACATCAACGCATGGCGGGATCAGATTTAGGAGACGATCACAAAAGCTTTTTTGCTGGAGACAAAGCTATAAAAGCAGGAGGAGGAAAGAATACAAGTAATCAGTTTGAAATTGATAAAAAGGTTGAAAAACGAGAACTTGTTACAGATAAATAATTCTATATAGTGATGAATGTGTTATGTAGTGTCTGGACGGAAATACTGCAAAATTTAAAAATGTTTCTTTTTTTTGACCAGCCACTATGTAACAATATCACATTTATCAATACTATTTTTGAAAAATATTACTTTTAAAATATCTTGTAAATAGGGTGACAACAGCCAACCTTTGGGATTAATATAAAGACTTTCTAAATTATGTTGAGCCTATTGTTAATCATTTTGGAAAGAAAAAAGCAATTTATGGTAAAATCACAACACTAAAGTTGTTTGAAAACAACTCCTTAGTAAGGAAGCCATTAAAATTTGATGGTACAGGCAAAGTACTTGTTGTAGATGAGGGTGACTCTTTACATTGTGCATTACTAGGTAATCAGTAAGCTACACTGGCCATGGAGAACAAGTGGAATGGTATCAATAAAAAAAAATTTAATCCTATAATCTTTTTGACTTTTATCTTTGAAAATAATAAAATGAACCGATGTGTTCTGGTCAATATCCCCTGAAAATGTATCAATTAGTTTTTGGCCTTTACTAAGCTTGAAAGTTATAACTTCATTAGCATGGCAAACATCACTTAGAAACAAAAAAATAGAGATAAACAAAAAGACAATATTTTTCATAATAAAAGGTTAAACCGATATTCTTAAAAATAATAAAAAATATCAAGAAAAGTCTTAAAATGTTTGTCTATAAAAAAACCCTCATATACACTGAGTATATGAGGGTTTTTAGTGGAGTCGGGGAGACCAATAGGGTGCAAATCATAAATTTATAAAGTGTAGAAGATGCATGTATTTAATATAGAAATGCAAGGCTTCAAGAAAATCTTTGATATAAATTAATTGCATCTTATTGTATAATAATGCAAAAGAGCTCACGATGTGGTACAAGTTTGTACCACATCAAAAAAACTTTACAACTTCTTTAAAGCTGGACCATATAACATAAAAAACATTTATATGGTAAACATTAATTATTATTACAGGTCGAGAAAAGCAAATTCGTCCTTAACAGTTAGATTCAGATTTCAACGAGATGGGAAACGAGTTTGTATAGACGGTAAAACTCAAAAAATATTTAGCAAAAAATATTGGGATAAATATCACCAAATTGATAAAATCAGAGATTACACGATGAAAGTTATGAAGAATGAAAGTCATAAGCATTTAAATGATTTGACATCATTTCTCGATGAAGCTTACACTAACATAAATTCAAACGTCGTTAATAAGGATTGGTTAGAAAAGCAGATTGATTTTTTTTACAATCCAGAACTCAAAAAAAATATTCCACTAGATTTGATAGGTTATATCACTTTTTATCTTAATTCGAGAAAGAATTCAATTGGTAAAGAATCTATAAAAAAATATCAGACTTTGGAAAAAAAAATAAAGAATTTTAATAAGAAAAGAAACAAAATTATAATGATGAAAGATATTGATGAAAATCTAAAGCTAGAATTCGAGGATTTTCAAATTGATGATGAGTATAGCACAAATACTATAAATCGAGATGTAATTTTTTTAAAAACACTTTGTATACATGCTAAAGAACAAGAGCTAATTATAAATAATCAAGCTTTAAAAATGAAAACTAAAAAAGATAATACAGACGATAATGTAATTGTATTAAATAAAGCTGAAATTGAAAAAATTAAAAGGCTTAGGGGTTTATCAAATAATCTCGAAAAGACACGGCAGTGGCTAATTATTAGCTGTTATACAGGTCAAAGAATTTCGGATTTCATGAGATTTGAAAAAATTATGATGAAGAATATTGGTGACAAAAAAATAATTGAGATTAAGCAGCAGAAAGGAAAAAAACATATTAGTATCCCAATCCTTTCAGAAGTTGAAAGTATCTTAAATCTAAATTTAGGTAATTTTCCTGAAAAAATGTCACATCAGAAATATAACGCTCATTTAAAAAAATTATGTGAGTTGGCAGAAATCAACCAAACTATTTATGCAAGTAAATTAACAAAAAGAGGTGATAAAAAATATAGGAGGATAAAGGGTTACTATCCGAAATGTCATATAGTATCCTCGCACATGGGGAGAAGGACATTTGCAACAATGTTCTATGGCATATTACCCACATCCTTTTTAATGCAAATAACTGGACATTGTTCCGAGGGTATGTTGCTAAAATATATTGGGAAAACAAATCAAGAGTTTGCTTTGGAAAGCTTTAAATATTTGAATTAATATTCGAAATTAATTGCTCTATAAACATGTAGTCGGAGATTTAAATCTCCGACTTTTTTGGGTAAATTTATTAAATGAAATATTTTAAATAAAAAAAGCTCTAATTATATTAGAGCTTTTTTTATTGTGCATTGTTGGCTAAAATTCAGGTTGTGGTACTTTTTCAATTTCAAGTAACTTATAGTAAATTCTCCCTTTGACGTGATGTCGGGTTAAACGTTTATCATCAGCCCATCTCGAAATCGTTGAATTATTTACCTTGAAATATTTTGCAGTTTCTTTTTGTGTCAAATATGTGATTCTTCTGTTATTTAGATTGTAATCATCAATAATTTTTTTGACTCCAATTTCTACAGCATTGCTGACTATTTCACCCAATTTTTTTTCTGATATTACTATCATTGTTGTGTTTTCTTCCATCTCATTTCGCTTTCTTTTTATATTATCAGAAATGAAAAAGTTTAGTTTTTTTTAATAATTTTAAACATCTAGTTTAGATTATTTTTAATGTAAAAAAGTAATAATTCGATTTTTTGAAATCTGGAATTCAACTATTAAATGCAACTTTTAGATTTGATTATTATAGATTTTTTTTTAAAACAGTCTTTACAGAAATTACTAATTGCAATGGTAAATAAGCTACTTAAACACTGTTTTGCTTTTGCAAAATCTGGTAGACCTCATGATGAAATGTACGTTCACATTTTACCTAGATATGTAGAAGAAAACACAACAAAAAACTCAAAGAATCATGAATGTGAATCTCTGAGTCTAGAATAATAGTGCCTCAAAATTAATGGAGAAAAGAGTTGTTTTTTGCCTCAGTTCTTTGTTATAAGTAGTTTTTTATTCCGTTTATAATGTATTTTTATTTCCTTTTTGTAAAACTTCCCACGTTTGTCAGTTGCAATAACTTTTGGTTTTTCTCCATTATTCCAAATTAGTTCAAATGATTTTAGAGAGTCAAATTTGGAATTCAAAATTGAACGATAATTATTTTCTTTAATACTGTAGACAATTCGTTTGTTCTTTAGGATACTTGTGTTTGGGTATTCTCTTTTTAATTAGGATTACAATGAGTGAAATTTGGCTTGGGTAATGTCCATTGGGGAGTATTATCTCTAAAAACAAGGCAACTCGTAACACCATTTACATCCCAAGAACTTAAGTTTTGATTGAAAGCATTTACTTGCCTGAACATACTTCCCATATCAGTCACATTACTCACATTCCAGCTCCCTATATCTTGGTTAAAAGCATCTGCATCCCAGAACATACCAAACATATTAGTCACATTACTCACGTCCCAATTACCTATATCTTGATTGAATACTGTTGTATCACCAAACATACCTCTCATATCAGTCACATTGCTCACATCCCAGCTACCTATATCTTGGTTAAAAGTAGAGTTTACACTAGTATAGTTTCGAAACATACCATTCATATCTATCACATTACCCACATCCCAATTATCAATGTTTTGATTGAATGACTCGGCAGAAATAAACATACCGTTCATATCAGTCGCATTGCTCACATCCCAGCTCCCTATATCTTGGTTAAAAGCATCAGCGTCCCTGAACATAAACTTCATATCAGTCACATTACTCATATCCCAATTACCAATGTTTTGGTTGAAAGAAGAATATCCATAAAACAACTCTCTCGTCTGCACAATTTTCGTTGTTGCAATTCTGCTAACATCCTGGCCATTTAATATCATATCTTTTAACATATTATAACTAACTACTAAATAATAAGTCCCATTTATTACTCCGCCATCTCCATATGACGCCCAATCCCTTGCTTTTACAGTGATGCCATTATCATCTAAATATACTGGGTTATCATCAATTACATCTACTATTCTTGTAATATTTGCTGTATTACCAGCAGTATCACTAACACTATAAATCACATCATAACTACCAATAACTTGGGTGTTTACCGAAGATAAAATTTCAATATTATTAGAAATATCTCCATCTATATTATCTATAGCTGTTGCTCCTAATTCTGCATAATTTTGATTTTGAAATATAGTTTGTGGATTTTCACCTACAAGGGTGATTACTGGAGCTGTGGTGTCTTCAATTACATTTACTATTCTTGTAACATTTGCTGAATTACCAGCAGTATCATTAATACTATAAATTACATCATAACTACCAATAACTTGAGTGTTTACCGAAGATGAAATTTCAATATTATCAGAAATGTCTCCATCTACATTATCAACAGCAGTCGCTCCTAATTCTACATAACTTTGATTTTGAAATATCATTTGTGGGTTTTCTCCTATAAGAGTGATTTCTGGAGCTGTAGTTTCTTGATTGCTATTATTGTCCTCATCACTGGAACAAGCTAAAAAAGCAACCGCAATTAATAAATAAATTAGTTTTTTCATATTTGATTTTTATTTTTAGGTTTTTCCTGAAATTACTTATTAGAGTAGAGCCTGATTGTTTTATTATATACGCTATACGAATATAATAAAACAATCAGCGACCCCTTCATCAAACCGTGCATGAAGTTTTCCCTCACACGGCTTACCGATAGATTTCTTTATTTGCTTTTCATATAAATCTACCCAGCATAGGTATAATTCATAGGCTTAATGAACCACGAATGCTTTCTCTTCATATTTGAACAAACATATAGCGACATTTAAAATCAACTATTTGAAATTTCAGCCAATAGGACTAAGCCAGTACTGATAGTATTGATTCTATATTCGCACATCTAAAGTAGTGTCCCTTTCCTAATTAGAGTTTTGTTGTCTCTAACATCATAGGTACTATGAACACCTCCGACTTCTCTTGCTACAGCTAGTGATTTCGTAATACTTATCTACTAGCTTTTATAGTTGCCACCATTTGTAACAAGAGACCTCCCACAGCCTGCTCCGTTTTTTCGGGGTTACGTAGTTTTCCCCCTATAACCACGCCATCCCTGTGACTACCGTAAATTATTACAACTCATATAGCTATTTATCATTGTAATATAGCAGGGTTCTAGAACGTCGAAACTTTCCCCAATCTACAGATAAGCGTATCGAAGCTACTACGGATTAACACTTGCGTATTACAGCTTGGTTATTTGAACATGCCGGGCTTCAGCGAAATCCTCAAAAATTATCTGTCGGCAGCTCTTCCAAATGAACAGCAAATTATTTAGGTAAGATTTACACCTACTGGAAAACCACAACTTCGTGGCGCACCAACGGATTTGTATATGACCCGTAGCGGGCAAATTAGCGACTACTATTCGGTTGCACACAAGCGAATTTTTAAATTTTTCTTATTATCTTTTTCTCTCAATAAGCCAAATTTAAAAATTTGGAGACCTTGTAAAAGTGCCTGAAACATTGAGTTAAGCGTCAATTTCCTTATTATTTTTATACGTTATTGGCAATAGTTGTTATTCCGCCCAGCTTCTGTAAACTTCTCCAAATTCGTTTAAAAGTTCAGAGCTATTTTCTATTGTTTCTTTATCATTTACTCTTAATCCTTCGAAATATAGTTCAAGTCCTTTTATAAATTTTTTCTCATATGCAACCGCTAATTCTTCATCCACCATTTTTAGTCCATTTAGAGAAACTTTAGAACTCTCATTTAACGCTTTTTTTCGTAATTCATTAGATTTGTTGTAATATGATTTATCAGTAAATAAACCATATCCAGAATTTACATTTTCTCCTTCTACTGCGAAAGCCTCTTGTAAATAGACAATAGAGTTTTTAAATTCATTTGCGTCACTAAATTTTTTCTTTTCTTCCTGTTTTTCGCTATTGTCTAGAAGATAATATGGCCAAGCAAAACCTTTAAGAGTTGAAACAATTTCTCCAAACATTAGCCAATCCCCAAAACTATTTTCTTTCGCATAATCGTAATTATATTTTATTGCAAATCCGCTGCCAATAAATAAATAGATGTATAAGATATATTTTAAGACTTTCATTTTTTTTTATTGATGGTTAACTTGCTGTGTATGGTTAGTTACGTTGGCTAGCAACTAAATTAGTAAAAAAAACGAACCAGAGGAAAATCCGTAGGATTTTCCGAGTACACACATAACAAGCAATTGACTCTACACATTGTTACCAAACGGGTTTTTTTTAGAATTTTTCGGTTTTTGTATTTCCATATAATTCCATTAAATATTCAAATGCTTTTGTTAAACGAAGCCTTAAATTGTCATCATCTAGTGATTTATCTAGCATAAATGAAATATTTTCTTTTTTAGACCAGTTGTCATCTCCTTTAGTAATTAAAATAGCATCTTCACTATTTTTAATTTTGATTTCTAACCAGTAATTATTTTGGTTTTCAACAAACTCAATATTGTTAATTTTATTGAGTGGAATAAAAAAAGCACGACTAAAACCCCAAGGCTTGGTTGTTTCTTGTATATGAGTTCCTGCTAAATAATAATTACCTTTTATTTCTATTACGCTGTCAAAATACTGTACTTGTTTTGTTCCTTCTGATTCAAATTGATGCTCAACGAATTTACTATTTATCCATTCGATAGTTTCTTGCGTTTCAGTTTCTCGCTTAATAGTTACTTGAGAGGTTATATTTAAACTTAATAGGAAAGTAAATAATAGAAGTAAGTTTTTTCTCATCTTTTATTGTTCTTGTAATAGTGTTTTAAAATGCTCAATATCTGTTGAAGTCCAAAAAGTCCCGTAGATGCTTCTATGAAGTGCAACTATTTGAAAATCCATGTCTGTATCTTCGGTCAAGTCTTTGAAAAGACTATCATTTCCCTATAGTTTGTACCAATCAATTTCAAGATTATTTTCTCATAAATATTTAATTGGTAATATAAAAAATCAATGAATCGGAAATCTGTTTTTCGTATTTGACTGGTTTTCTAATAGTTTTAATTTTTTTAACAAATCGTTAGCTTCTTGGATTTTCATGGTTTTCCTTAACTGTTTGGTAAAGTTGTTTTACAAGATTAGTTGCTTTGGTTAAGCGATAAAGTTAATAAATAATAACTGAATAGAAAGTCCGCGAGGACTTTCCTAAATAAGCCAGAACTAAAGCAATTAATTTTGTACGGTGTGTGTGCCCAGCATGGTCATCTTTTTAACTACAGTAATGTAGTTAATTAATCTAGAGGGTGCAAGTTCCTTATGGGCTGGGTTAACCCCTCAATTTTACTCAATACAGGCTCTTTGAACCATTAGTAAGACGCTAGCTTTTTAAGGGCGACCATAGAAGTGGAGTAAGCGAAACTTCAAAAATCTGAACCGACCCTTCGACTAAGCTCAGGATAAACCAAGTAGTAACCTTTTATGAGACATTTTTACACTTATAAGCAAGCACATTATTGGCTTGTCTAAAGGATACAAAATGTGTATCTATATAAATACTTCAGAAAACTAATTAAAGCCTCCTGTCTATCTTCTTAGCGTAGGCTGGAAAGATGTCATTAGCTATAGGGCGGGGAAAGAAAATAACCTAAGAACATTTTAGCGAACAAGCCAGCTTGCCGCCTAGATTACTTAAATTTGAATAGGCTTAAGTTGGTAAAGAGCTACACAATAAAAAAAGAAGTACTCGTCTTAACCAAAAAAACTATCCCTAAAAATCAAGTAATCCCCATAAGTTTGTCGACAAACAATCGGTTCAGTCAATAGGTTCTTCATGTCCGGTTACCGAAAATACAGCATAGGCTTTACCGACAACACGAATGTTTAGTTATTGTGTGCAGTTTTATATATTAAAATAATAATGTAATCCAACTCCAAATGAGATTGAGTTAAAATTATAATTAAGGAAGTCTACTTTACTATATCCTATTTCAATGCTGCATTTTAATTTATCTGATAATTGAGGGTAAGTAAATTCTAAACCACCACCAACTCCATATCCAAAGCTACTTTCAGAATCTTCTATAAAACTTAAACCATAAGATTATATATAATATTTCCATATACCAGCTTGTGCATATATATATGGCTTTAGTAGTAAATTTTCTCCACTCTAGGAAAAATTATAAATATATCTACCATAGTAACTTGAAAATGGACCAAAAATTCCAATAACTGCTTGGGCTGAATGTTGTTCTGTCAAATCAGCTTTAACACTTAGTACTCAAGCTGGAAAATTAGCTTGGAATCCAACTCTTAATCTTGGGTAACTTAAATCTTGTGCTAATAAAAAGCTTGAGCTAAATACAAAAGCAACTAATAAAAAAGTTTTTTTAATCATAATCAAAATTATTTTAAATCTCTATTGGGTTTAATTCCCCGAGGCTTATTTACTTTTACCTACTTCAAAATTTATTGACTTTTCGGTTAATTCCCAACATTATATTTAAGTCAAATTCAGTTGTTCGATTTGACAGCTAATAATCTAAAATTGTATTTCTAAAATATAAGATAAATTTTTGTAGATTATTTACCGTATTCCATATTTTTAATATTTTTTTCAAATTCTGACTAACGTTTTTATAATATTCTGAAAAATCAATTGTTAGTGTTTTCAGTTTTGTTTTTTGCTTTTTTTTCGCTAACCGAGCGTTAGCCTAAAGTAATTATTTCCTTTTCCGTAAAAAGAGGAATTGCTGCAATAACGGTTTTGATACAAAACGTAGTGCATAAAATTAGTAGTTTCGTTTAAGTTGCGAAAATTGTTTAATTATTTCAAAATAATCATCCCAATTATTGGCATTTCGTTTTTATTCGCTCTGTTGCTTTAAAATGCTCAATACTTCTTCAAACCTTTCATCCACGACTTCCATTAATTCTGAATTTTGTTCGAAGTGAAATGAAACCCATCTTATATTAGTTGTTTGAATACTATTATAAAAATAACAAGCTTTTGATTCTTGATTGAATTTGATAAATGGTAGTAATTCAATTGGCTCATTATGGTTTTGATGTACGAAATATAGTTTGTTTTCATCAAGTGGTTTTAATGAAATTACTTCTATTTCGTTGAAAGGTGTTTTATTTCCAACTAATTCCTTTGCCTTAAAATTGAATACTCCATTCTTATAATTTCCAGTCGTTGCACTTATTAATCTACAATCATCAAACGCTCCTTTAATAACTTGTCTTAAACTATTTAATTCATGTTCAAGTAACGTAAGCCGATTGATATTATCCTGCTCGCTCGAAATCCCACCGTGTCCTTTCCAATCATTACGATATTCTCTTACATTTTCTAAAACAGGAATGATTCCTTTGCTTGTTATAAGGTTTAAAAATTCACTACTTGGTTTTCCTAAAAGGTTAAGAATGATGTCTTTTTTATCAGCATCATTAATTAGTGTACGAATCGCTTTAAGAAGGTTTGCTGTCAAATTATTCCAACCTCCAAATGTTGCTTTTTTAATCCAATCCTCGTATTGACCATCATTGTTTATCCATCTGTGACTTTCGGATTTGTAAAATTGCTGGTCTTGATTAAAAGCACTCAATAAGAGCATCGATAAAAATTCGGAAAATGCCTCAAAAAAGTGAAGTAAATAATCAACTTTACTTTTATTTTCTGATATTGCTATGTATTTCCAAAGAATAGAGGAAATCGGAAATGGCAAACTGTCTAACCATTTTTCAATACTATTATCTTCTTCGTATTTAACAATATTTTTATTTATTTCTTGTGCTTGGCTCGGACGTTTCCAAAGTTGATTTTGATATTCAGAAATTTCCAAAAGCAAATTCTCAATCTTATTGTTTACTTCAATTAAACTAATTTGTTCTTGATAATTTGGAATGAACAATGGTGCATCTTCTAATGATGATAGTGTAATATTTTCTATTGTAGTTCCGACTTTTCTGCTTTCTCTTGTAAGTTTACCTAAAGACGTATTGAGATATTTTGCTAAATAAGTTGGACTAACTTGATTTTCTAAAATTACTTGAATATAATTATGTGGCTTGATATTAAAATTGCTTGGGTTTTCGACAACATCGCTATTTCCAATGCGAGGTAAGTAAATTATGTTGTTTGAATGCTCCATTTCCTCGGGACTTACATTCTTAATTGTTCTGAAATCAGCAATATTTTTAAAGATAGTTGGCTTTGAACCTGTTCTTCTTCCTATTTTAAATACATCCTCGTCTTTTTCAAATGCTTTATATGATGTAAAATTCTCTAATGCGATAAAACTACCCAAAGAAGTTGTTTTTCCTTCTTTTTTTTTGTTGAAATTATCAGCAATATTATTATTAGTACTAACGCTTGAAGATAATTGAGCTATAAAAGTTTTTTGCGTAGCTAATTTGGATACAATTACAAGATATGATGGTATTGAAGTTGTTGGTGAATGACTGCCTTCTGGAATATAAAATAAAGCATTTACAAATAGACCGCTATCTTTCAAGGATTTTTCGATTTTTTTATCAAATACAAATTTTCCTGGCATTAAGAAAATCAGTTTTCCGTTTTTCGTAATATGTTTTGAAGACTCAATTAATAAATCCGTAGAATAGTCTTTTGAGACTGATTCACGAGTTTTAGCTCGCATTGCAAAAGGCGGAAATGAAACCACCAAATCCGATTTTTCCGTTTCTTGTGTTATTAGTTCAAGCGGTTCGCCTAACAATATTTTTGATTCGTCAATTTTGAATCCTTGAACAATAAGGTTTTTTTCTTGCGGATTAATGCAAAAACCTTTAAAATCTTTTTGGACATTATTAACAAGAAACGAGTTTCTGTTTATCCAAGGGTCTAAAATCTTTTTTGACCTCACATTTTCAGTTAAGTAATTAATGAAGTCATTTATCCAATTTGGTATATGAATTATTGGCGAGATTGCAATTTGGGTAAGCTCTTTGTTTGCTAATATTTTTTTTAAATGTTCTATTCCAAATTCTAAGCCCATTCTTTCAAGACTTGATATATCTGAAAATCTGCTAAAATTCAATTCCCCCGTATTTCTTGAGCTATATAGACTTTTAGTTATCAAATCCTTTATTTCTCTCATAGTTCTAGTGTTTTTTAAAAAAGGATGCTAACATTTATGTGGTCGAGTAGACTAAGGGATTTCACCCCAAGCCTTTCACAGAACCGTGCTTAAAAGTCTCCCCTCACAGAGCCTGCCCCGTTTTTTCGGGGGACACCTCATCGATGGCTCACTTAAGTTTATCCTGAGCTTGACGAAATTTCAACTCCTTTATTCAAACTTCTAATCTCTAGGACTAGATTCTCCTAAACGCTCAGCACCATTGCTCCTTACAACAGCACCTTTTGGTGGTTTAAGACCATAAGCTATACGGGGAACCTGATGGACCTACCATCATCTTAATTACAGCATTCAACCATTTTATTTATTGCCTTGGCTGATTCTTGGCACAACATAAAAGGTAGCGGCTTAAAACACATAAATTTTTGGCTTATCACTATTCTTCATTGATAGTCACTTACTTTGGTCTTAGCACTTACCAAGCCATTTTTATATATAGTCTTCTGCGTTGTTGTCTATGGAACGACGTTAAACTCTATACCACTGTAAGAAAATGCTATTGCTCCATTTGCAAATCCTCCATAATAGGTTAAAGAATAAGTTCCAGCAGGTAACCATAAAGGAAATGGAGACATGTTGTAGTTTAGCGTACTAACATTAACATAAGCAACTAAATGCCCGTCAATTCTAGCCCATGGTTGGAGTCTTGATGCGTTTGAACTAGGGATTGCACCTATAGTGGCTGAAGTAATCTTCCAAACTTTGCCTTCTGGTACAATGATAGTTTCATTACCATAAGTACTTCCACTAAGTGGATAATTTTCTTTAATCACTCTATTGAATTCTAAATTACCTTGAGCAGAAGCCGAAGAAAAGGAAAGAAATATAATAGCAAGAATAAAAATAGTTTTTTTCATTTGTTTAAATTTTAAATTAGAAACCATCGGATAAATATGACATTGTTTTACTTTTTTTACGTGACCCAGAATTTTCAGAATACAAAGCATAAGGCACACTCAATAACTGTGTTGTGCCAGTAATTGTATAGGACGAACCACCTGTTGGGTCGGTTTCAGTTTTAATAAAAAAAGGGCCGTTTGCCCAGTCAATAGTACTGAAATCCCCAATTAGTATGGTTCCTGCCCCAATCTTTAAACTTACTAAACCATTGGCATTAGAAATAGGTACTTGTGTTTCTACATACACCGCTGTGCCAGATGAAGAGCCTTGTAAAATAGAAATTTGCATGCCAACGGCAGTTGAACTTACGAGATTATTACTAGCGTCTCTTACAACGGCTTGGTAACTCATTTTTTCGGGTGATTGTGCACTTGATTGCTGGGGCAGGAAAACACTTGCAGTCATTAGTATTGCAGCACATATTGTAATTAAATTTTTCATGATTTTTAGTTTTTAATTATTTTAAATGATTGAACTTTTTGATTTTCTTGATTTACAACATTTATGAAGTAAATAGCAGTTGGCAAACTTGTCATTTCAATATTCGTTTGCTGAGCTACTATTTGTCCGTTGTTTAACAATCTACCCTGGATATCATAAAGCTGATATGACAATTTTTCGTTTTTGTAATCACTTATTTGTAGGGTTAAATTATTTAATGTAGGGTTTGGAAATGCCTTAAGGGAAATATTCAGTTCTGTTTCTTTAATACTGAGTGTAAATATTTCGAAGGCTTGTTGTACACCTTGGCTTACTGTACCGGAAGCATTCGTATTTGCAGTATAAACTACTTGTCCTACGCTGAAAGCAGCAGTTCCTCCGCTGCCCGAAGCATCACCGCCTGAGGCAGTAGTTGCTTGTTGTGCCTGTACTGTCATGCCAATACCTAACAACAAAACACTTAACTTGATTTTTATATGTTTCATTTTTGCATTGTTTTTAATAGTTAATACTTATTGTTATTTATCATCTCGGCTTTTCCAATAAATGCTAACATTTTTGTGTATAGTTAGTTACTGTGTTAAGCACTAAAGTTACTAAATAATTCACAGATAGAAATTCTAGCGGTTCCGACGCTTCGGGATTCGTAACTAGGCAAGAAGCAAGCATTAAATTATGTACGGTTTAAGTTTGATTTCTAATAAAATACTTAGTTTTAGTTATTAATCAGAAAGAACAAAGGAGAGAATTAAGGTTTCAATATACGGTGAAGTTTCAAACTTCGACAATCAAAAAGCCTTGGAAATAATCCTTTCTCTTTTACTACTAAAACCACGTTCAGTTCCATAACGCTTTAGGTCTTTATTTTAAGTTGTTATGATACCAGTAGCTAGTTCTTTTATAAATCAATTCTTGTAAATAAATATAAAGAAACTTATGGAGTTGACATCAGTAAAGATGTCTTTGATTTTCACGGTACTACTACAGGTCTTAATCAATACAAAAATGATGAAATAGGTTTTAAGAAGTTTCTTAAAAGTTATAAGCTTATTGTAATGTCATAGTTTTTTATGCCTTCTTGATTAGTGGCTGAAAACAAAATTCATGAAAAAGAAATGATTTTATGTATTAAGCACAGCGTGTTTGTATAACAAAAGCAGCAGCATAAAAACGCTTATTTTTCGGTTAAACTTTTACGTTTATAAAAGTACACAAAACTCTCTTTTCATCACAAAATCTCGCAATTTTTGCTATGTGCTATTGTGCAACGTTTTACTCCACTTACCCAATTAAGATTATTATTATAACAGTTATTATATTTAATAAAATATGAGCAAATTTTGCTCCTTGCGAAGTACCATGTAATTCTTGTGGCAATTCTGAATAAAAAATATAATTAATTATCCATCCTATAAAAAACCAACCTATTACAACAGCTATGAGCAATTTACTTAGTTGTTGTACTGGGTTCTAACGTTCTAATGTTCCTAGATAATTAGTTTATGATATTTGTGAAGACAGAATTAATTTTCAAACTCTTATTGAATCTAACGTACATTTCAAATTCAAAAGCTCTGCTTTTATTCCAACTCTTTTTCTTAATTGTATTAGCCATTTTTAAACTTACTGTAACAGAACCATCATAATCAAGATTTGTTTTAATTGTATTGGTGAAAATGTTTGATTGGGGATATGGATATGTTTCTGCATATTTTTGATGTTCGGCAATTGCTTCATATTTGTCTACATTAAATTTGTTGTAAAACCTTGTAAATTCTGGCGAAAATAAATTATCCAATTTAGCAAAGTCATTATTACCCAAAGCTTTTAAATATTGTCTTATAATTGCAACAGCTTGTTCCTTGTAATTGACATTTTCTTGGTTTATTGGTTTTTCTACGATATTATTTATTTTAAAGAAATCAAAATTTACTGTATTCAATGCAAAATTTAAATCGGCTTCCTCAAAACCCATTGTAGTTATTCCGACAACTTCTCCGTCATTGTTGAATAATGCACCGCCACTACTACCGTGAGTTATTTGAGCTGTTGTCTGAATATAGTTTTCACGATAACCAGAAATTATACTTTTTGAAAGTGTTTGTGTCAAGCCTCTTGGATTACCAATTGCGAAACAATATTCTCCAATTTTAGGGTTTGATTTTGCAAACTTAACAGGTTTGAAATTATTGGATGCACTATTGGAAATTTTAAACACAACATAATCAGATTCTCTACTGTAGTTGACGATTTCAGAAATCATATATCGTTTTCCTGTATTTGTATAAATAATTGCATTTTCTGCATCTGCCAAAACGTGATAATTTGAAACACCTAACCCATCTTCTCTTATGAAAAAACCACTTCCATTGATGAATTGTTATTCGTATTATTACTTGCTTCAATTAAAAAATTGACTCTCTATTTTCTTCAAATAAATTATTGAGTGGCTTTTTAGACTCAATTTTAAGTTCCTGGCTTTGCTTTTCGTTAAAATTCAATTCACGTTCTTTTAGGTTTAACTCTTTCTCTCTTAATTCAAGTTCTACGGCTTTTAATCTATTCGCTTCTGTTTCATTCTTGCAAGAGCTAAAAATCAGTAACAAAAAAACGATACATAGAGTTTGTTCATTATTAGTTTGTTTGTTGCTATTTAAATTTGTATTTCTAATATTTACTTTCCTTTTATTTGTTAATTTAGTCAAAATAAATTTATGGCGTTCCAAGATTTTAAATATAAGGTTCAAGATATTCTAGGTTATGTTGATTATCCTAAAGAGTATGAGGATTATGATTTTAAACATACTTCCCATGTTCACGGGGATGAGTTTGGTCATATAGTCAGAATAGAAACAGAACTTACCTTTAGAAAAAATAAAGTTGATTATATCTGTAAAGGTGAATTGGATTATTTTATTCCAAAATCAGATGACGAGTATTTTGATTTAAAATTTATAATAGTCGAACTTGTCTACCAATCTTTTTGTCGTCAAGCAGGTAATATTTATTCTACTCATTCCGAAATACCTAAATTAATACCATCTGTTTTTAGGCTTTATAAAGAGTTTAATCCTGACTATAAAAAGAACTATTTATAAGATACTATTTTAATTTATTGTTTTTAGGATATGAATTAACGTTTTTAAAAATTCTTCATCAAGTTTATTAATGCTTTATTATGGGACATAAAAACCTTTCTGTTCTTTCATCGCCATATTTTTTTTAAGTCCACCACAATTTATAGACAACTCAACAAGTTGTATTATCACCATTTTATTAAAATATAAATCTAGGTAATTTTTATTGTTTTAAAAATAGTGGTCTAAAGATGTATTATCAATGTAATTTGGTATCTCTCAAACCTTAAGCCTTGAAAAGGTTAAGTTATACTCTCTTCACTTTATTTGTACTTTTAAACCTAATTTAGAAAATTCAATCTTAACTTGACTACGTATATGCTTATAATCTTCCTTATATACAAAGACAGCGTCATGTCGTAGCATCATTTTACAATCCATATTCCCAATCGCATTTACCATGATTTGCGACTCTAATTTCTGTAATTCTCTGCTTATATTAATTTCTTCTCTCAATCTATTTATTTCGTCAATGAATCCTGGATACAGGATATTTAGTGAATTATATATTTTTCCTGAATTTAATTTCTTGTTTGAAAAGAAAATATATTTATAACTCAGCACCTTAAATTTATCTCTTTTCATATTTAATTTCTTTGCCATGTTATCGTAAAATACTCCTTTTTCAACATCTTTTTTATATTTTCCGTTAATAATTATAGTAGCAAGTAAAAGAGGTTGGCAATTTTTTACATCAATCTCTACTATTTTTTCACCCTTTAATTTTATAAAAGGCAATGCTGTATAACTCATGTTTGTTAACGTGTTATAAAACCGGCCCTCTTCACTTACCTTAAACCACAAGTTGCTTAGATTTACTTTTAAAGCGGTATTCAAATAGTCAAAAATTCTTTCTTCATTTAGTGTTCTTTCTATTACAATGCCTTTTTTTATAATAGGTTTAAGCTTTATACCTTTGTTTTTCCTCAGCCACATTGCATAATCTGATAAATCAACTTTAACGTCATAACAGTCTCTAATATGCTTTTTGTAAGAAGAGTATTTTCTGACCCAATGTTTTTTATTTTTAAGCTTATGAATTAATTTATCAAAATTGACCTCAACCTCCTCATAATTTCCATTTAGTACATTTGTATTTATTTTATAAGATTGAGTAAAATTCCCAACTTTATATTTTCCATTCCTATTAACCAGCTTCGAAGTAATAAGCACTCCTAATAGATAGTTATAAGAATAAGTCTTTTTATTTATATTGATTTTAAATTTTTTCAGGTGCTTTACGTGTATATTAGTGTATCCCTTTAAATTTAAAATAGTATCGTCTCTCTGCTGTCGTTGATAGATAAAGAACCAGAGACTAATCAGCAATTTATATAGTCTAATATTTTGTAATTCTGTATTATTTTCAAAATTTGAATAATTATGAATTGATAATCTAATCTGTTGCTCAACCTTTATTGGAATTATTACTTTCATTCACTTTTTTATATATCACCACAAAAAATTGTGTATATGTTATATGTTCAAAAAATGATTTGTTGTTAAAAAAATAAATATAACTTTCTACTTAACAATTTTAATTTAAAATAAATTGAACTTATGTTCCGTTTTTAATCATTCTAAACACTAGTGTTCATTGGCTCTTAGGGGGCTTATATTTAAAAGTAGGGTCACATATAACTTTATTATATATAAAATTATTTATGTTAATTATTAAATATTTTTAATTTTTAATTTTCAATTGATAGGACTGCGTTTCGGACGCAGACCGTTCTTATACTATCAAGATTTACGATACATTCTTTGCTTAGTTAATAAAAGAATTTGGGGTATCTTAACATAAGACATGAGGGAAAGCAACAGGACGTTTACCTCTGTAATGGTCGTTTATTTCGACCAGACGGGGTTTTAGACAAAATAAGCATAACTGACGAATTGCTTTATAAACACACCCTTAAACTGTCTGAATATGATTTTGCCAGCGAAGTAGATGTAAACATACTTGGTCATATTCTTGAAAATTCCTTGAATAAGATTGAAGAAGTTCAAACTCAACTGGAAGAAAATCCAACTGAGGTAAAACTATCTAAACGGAAAAAAGATGGTGTGTTTTACACTCCAAAACACATCACTAAATACATTGTTGAAAATACAATTGGAAAGCTTTGTGAAGAAAAGAAAATTGAAGCCAATCTTGTAGAGGAAGATTATGATTTAAAGAGGCAAGCTAAAACTAAAAAAACCTTACTCGAAAAGCTAAACACTTACCGAGAGTGGTTATTACAACTTACCGTTGTAGACCCAGCTTGTGGCTCTGGGGCGTTTCTAAATGAAGCCTTAAACTATTTAATTGCAGAACACCAGTACCTTGATGAATTGGAAACTAAACTGATGGGCGGTGGTTTAGTCTTCCCCAATGTGGAGAACAGCATTTTAGAAAACAACCTTTTTGGGGTAGACATTAATAATGAATCGGTTGAAATTGCCAAACTGTCCTTATGGCTTAGAACCGCACAACCCAATCGTAAGCTCAACGACTTAAGTGGAAACATTAAATGTGGTAATTCCTTAATAGACGACCCTGAAGTAGCAGGCGATAAAGCCTTTAACTGGGAAAAGGAATTTCCGCAAGTATTTGCTAAAGGCGGCTTTGATGTGGTGATTGGTAATCCACCATATTTAAGAAAACAGGGGTTGATAGAAAGTTACCCTGAAATGTGTGATTTTTATGAGAATAAATATCAATCTGCAACTTCGAACTATGATATTTATGCCCTTTTATTGAAAGGAGTTTTGACTTTATAAATAAGACGGGGATTGTATCATATATTTTACCTCATAAATTTTTAGTTACCGATTTTGGAGTAGGTATAAGACAGTTTTTTATGGAAAGACTAACAGTAGAAAGTATTTTACACTTTGGCTCAGAAATGGCTTTTGCCGACGCCTCCACTTATACCTGTATAATCAACTTAGATAAATCTAAAAAAGACAAAGTACATTTCAAAAAAGTAACCCCAATGGAAATAAACAATCCATTTGATTGGGATTATATTCTATATGAAAATTTAAGTAATAACAATTGGGATTTACAAAGTCAAAAAGTATTCGATACTATTGATAAAATGAAAAAACAGCCGCACAGTGTTAATGACGTTTTTGATAGAATATTTCAAGGAATAGCAAGTGGTGGAGATAAATTATTCACCTTAGAGTTTATTAGTAATAATGGGGAAACAGGTTTATTCTTTTCAGCTATTCTAAACAAAGTAGTTGAGATTGAGTTTAGGATATTAAAGCCTTTTGTCAAGAGTAACCAAATTTCAAAGTATGAGTACATAAAAAATAGTTTATTTACACTTTTCCTTTATAAAATTATAGAAGGTAAAGCAGTTCCTTTAAAATTTAAATTGTAGTCATCCAGTTAAAATCTCTACTGATTATAGCCTACTTATGATGTTTTAGTTTTACTTTTTTTTTTGATTGTCTTAAATGTAAGGATTTGTACTTATCAGTATTTACAAAATATTTACCTAACAACACTTTATTATGATTTATCCATGCAATATTTAATAACACAAAAAATAGTTCTTTAACTTTTGCTTTTTTTAATTGCTTCTTTATTTCCTTTTCTTAAATTCGTCGGGCTTTGATTATAGGACCAAGTAACAGTGATAATCAAACACCAAGAGGCCCCGTACAAATTTTAAAAGTAGAAGGAGAAGAAATAAAATACATCAAAAATAGTAACACTAACAACTAATATGACATTAATAGAACAAGGAGTAGCGAAAGGATTTATCGCCTTTTCAGAAGACGAAAAATATGTCCATTACATACATCAAGATAAAAAACGTAATTACAAAAATCCCGAAGAACAAGTACAGGTAGAATCATTCTTAAAATTGGTTTTGGTCTATGACTATCCCGTAGAACATATTGTGTTATTCAAAACGGTAACGATGGCTTCTACTACAAAGGAAGCTGATATTATTGTGTACAATGATGATGAGCATACAAAACCGCACATTGTTGTTGAGTGCAAAAAACCAGAGGTTTCTGAACTCGAATTTATTCAAGCTGTAGAACAAGCAGCAAGCTACGCTTACGCTTTATCAGGTACAATAAAATATCTTTGGGTTACATCACGTATAAAAGATGCAAGCTATCAAATTGATAAAGAAAGTAGCGTCAAACAAACAATTCCAGATATTCCAAGATTTGGTACTACAGATATTCAAAAGTATAAGTATGTTAAAGGAGGAAAAAAGGATGAAGAAGAGGCAGGTAATGATGAAGTAAAACAAAAATATTTTGAACTTCATACTATTGGAGAAGATGAATTAACAAAACGTTTTAAGCAAGCACATAATGCACTTTGGGCAGGTGGTGAACTAAACCCATCAGAGGCTTTCGATGAGCTTGATAAACTCATTTTTTGTAAAATATGGGATGAACGTTTACCACGTAAAAAAGGAGAGCCTTACGACTTCCAATTATTCAATGAACCCATTCCCAATAACTCTTCTAAAGAGCAAAAGCAAAAGATTGAAGAGAAAATATCTATTGACCTATTTAAGCGTATTAAAGCTTTGTATGCAGAAGGTAAAAAGAAAGACCCAGAAGTTTTTAAAGATGATATTAGATTGAATCACACTAAGGTTAAAACGGTAGTTGGCTATTTAGAAACCATAAATTTGAGTGCTACTGATTTAGACAGCAAGGGGAAAGCATTTGAGACCTTTATGGGTTCATATTTTAGGGGAGATTTTGGACAATATTTTACCCCACGAAGTATAGTTAAATTTATTGTAAACACGTTACCTATAACAAATGGTAGCAGAGTATTAGATACATCTTGTGGTAGTGGTGGGTTCCTATTATATGCATTAGATAAAGTAAGACAGCAAGCTGGTGGATATTATGATGAAGGTACAGTACAACATCACAGACATTGGCATGATTTCGCAGAGAAAAATCTGTTTGGTATAGAGATTAATGAACAAATAGCACGTACTGCAAAAATGAATATGATTATTCACGATGATGGGCATACTAACGTAATAGCATCAGATGGTTTACTTAATAGCGATGTTATGATTGCTAAGTCAGGCAACCAGGGTTTTAAGTATAACTCATTTGATTTTATTATAACGAATCCACCGTTTGGCTCATCCGTAAAACTGACAGAGAAAGCATATTTGAAAAACTATAGCTTAGGTAATAAAGATACATCTTGGTTAGACCTTAAAAATTCAGGTGTAAAAAATAGAGCAAATCAGAGTACCGAAGTACTTTTCTTAGAACAATGTCACTATTTTCTAAAAGAAGGTGGTTATATCGCTGTAGTAATACCTGATGGTATTTTAACTAACAGTAGCATACAATATGTACGTGATGAAATAGAAGAATGGTATCGAATTATTGCAGTGGTATCAATGCCACAAACAGCATTCGCACATACAGGCGCAGGTGTTAAGAGTTCAGTATTATTTTTACGTAAATGGACAAAAAAGCAAACCGAAGAAATTAAGCAATTAAAACGCAGTATTCAAGACACTGTAAAGCAAGATAATAAATATGCAAAACAAGTAAACGCTATCACTACCGAAAAAAGAAAGGTAATTAAGGCACACACAGGTTTTGTTTATATTACGGATAAAACAGATAAAAAATTGATTGAACAAACAGATGAATTTAAGGATTGGAAAAAAGAAATATCATCAGAGTACTCTCAAAAAATCAATGATTTAAAAGACGGGCTTGAAGAAGAATTTTTAAAACGTAAACAAGAGCAATTTACGGACTACCCAATCTTTATGGCAATTGCAGAAGATATAGGCTATGACGCTACGGGAAAACCCACAGGAAATAATGAGTTAGATGTCATAGAAGATGAATTAACAAGATTTATTAATCAAATAAATTAATTGTTAATATGGAGTTTAAAATAAAACAAGATTTAAAGAAAAGAGTATTCATCACATATTTTAGTGAGTTGGATGGTCGGATTGACCCATCGGCATACCACTTCGAACGACAGGAGGTAATAGCTCAACTTGAAGGAACAGGCAAGTTGTTCAAATTGAAAAATGTTGTTACTAATGCAAAAAAAATTACATCTGAAATTTTAGAAAATGATATTTACATAGGGTTAGAAAACATCAAATCAGATACAGGAGAATACATACCTACTACAAGTAAAAGTTCTATTAGTAGTGCAGGTATTTTTAAAAAAGGACAAATTTTATTTTCTAAACTAAGACCATATCTCAATAAAGTCTATTTGGCTGATTTTGATGGTATTTGCTCTACGGAATTTCACATTTTTAATTCAAAAACTGAATTTTCAAATGAATTTCTTGCTATTTATTTGCGGTCAGATTTTATTGTAAAACAAACAAAGCATTTGATGACTGGTAATACCTTACCACGTTTGCAAACAAGTGATATTGATAATTTACCAATACCTAAAGTTTCGCAATCTGTTCAAGATGAAATTGTATGTTTATATGATTTTAAGTACGGTATTAAAATTGAAAAAGAGAAAAAAGCAAAAGAACTTTTAAATAGTATCGACGATTATTTACTTGATGAATTAGGTATCACTTTACCCTTAAAAAGCAACACTCTAAGTAGTCGTATTTTTGAAATAAAATATACAGAGTTAACCGGAAGTAGATTCGACCCAGGATTATACAATAACCATACAAAAGCATTAAAACAGGCAATTGAAGATTCTAAATTTAAATCTGTACCATTAAAGGAATTAATTATACAAAGTAATGCTGGAGATTGGGGTTCTGAGTCAGTTGAAGATAACGAAAGATTAAAAGCTTGTCTTGTTATTAGGGCTACAGAATTTGATAATGATTTTAATTTAAAATTAGACAACTCACGAGTAAAATATCGTTCAATTAGTAGAGATAAACTAAAAAAAATCAATATTCAAGAACAAGATATTTTGATAGAGAAATCAGGCGGTAGCCCATATCAACCAGTAGGAAGAGTGGCTATTTTACGTAGCGATATTTTGCGAAATAATACAATATGTTACAGTAATTTTATTCATAAAATCACTTTAAATAAATCCCTTATTAATCCAGAATATGCTTTCGCATATCTAAAAACAATGCACAACATTAAGCTAACCCAATCAATGCAAAGTCAAACTAATGGGATTAGAAATTTGATAATGTCAAATTACTTTAATCAATCAATAGTATTGCCCATAAAAACTGATGGCTCAATTGATATGGACAAGCAAAATGAAATAGCTTTAAAAATAAGTGGTATGAGAGCAAAGGCTGAGAAATTGCAAGTAGGAGCTATTGCATCGGTTAATGATGCTCAGAAAGAAATAGAAAAAATAATTTTAGTTTAATGCTTAGTTTGAATAGCAAGAATGTAGTAATCCTTAAACGCCAAAAAAATAATCTCTGATTTTATTCCTTACGTAAAATACTACAGTGTAAAGTCAGTAAAATCATATTAATTCAAATCTTTTTAAATGAGCCTAAATTTTATAAAACCCGAAATCCTAAGTCTGAAAAATAGCAGCGAATACAACGAAAAGTGGCTTCAACAAAAAATCGAAGAAGACCCAGCATTATTGGGTTTAGGAGATGTTGAATTCAGGGACACCGAGAAAATGCTTATAGGTGGTGGTAGATTAGATACTATTCTATATGACCCAGAGGAATTAAAACGCTACGAAGTCGAAATTCAATTAGGGAAAACGGATGAATCTCATATAATTCGTACCATTGAATATTGGGATATTGAACGCAAAAGAAACCCACAATACGAGCATTGTGCTGTTATTATTGCAGAAGATATTACCAGCCGTTTTCTTAATGTTATTTCATTATTCAATGGGTTTATCCCCATTATTGCCATACAGGTGAAAGCTGTTAAGTTTGGCGATAAAATTTCTTTGTTTTTCACTAAGGTCTTGGACGAAACCAAATTTGAATTGCTGGTGGAGGATATCGTTGTAGAGACAGTGAATAGAGAGTACTGGGAAGAGAAAGCTAATAAGAAAATGCTAAAGCTAGTAGATACTATCATTAGTCATTTAGACGAGGTTAAAGACGAATATAACTTGAAATATAACAAACATTATATAGGTATCGAAAAAAATGGTATGGCCAACAATTTCGTGAATTTTAAGCCAAGAAAAAATTCAGTCATCGTACACATAAAATTGGAGAAGTTAGAAGAGTATGATGAACTTATAGAAGACTATGATATAGACCAAATGGAGTATGAAAAGAGATGGAAACAATACCGATTTAGAGTGAACCATAAGGACATTGATACAAATATAGTACTTATTAAAAAGTTGGTGAACGAAGCCAAAGAGAGTTATAGAAGTTAATTACTTATATCATCCGAATATACTTGCAAGATATATTAAGGGTACACACTTATTCCGAGAAAATATACATTCTAAGACATCCAAATTTGAATAGAAAAACAATTCAAACTGCAACTAACGACTTTTCTATTTCAAGAATAAAACACTTCTATACGTTTGGTAAAAAAAACATGAAGATGGTTGCCAAATTTTTTAAATATGAAGACAAGTACTTTAATACCCCATTTATAAAAAAAATAATAGTTCTTACACAAACAGATTTAAAGTCAGCTTCCTTTATCATTTGGCTTTACGAGACAGATGATAAAGGAATGCCATGTATTCTAATTAATGAGTCAGGGATATTATCTAAAGCTTATGAGGGTAAAACTTATACAGAAGTAGATATAACGGACCTTAAAATAAGATTCCCGAGTCAAGGAATTTTTACTGTGATAGAATGGTTAGAAATTAATGAAAATGAGTTTAGGTTTTTCTATCGTTTCAGGGGAAAGGGAGAAAAATGCATAGGTAGTATTATAGAACCATCAATTGGTGCATATCCATCAACTCAAGGCGATACACTTATACTAGGGGAAAATGGGTGGCGAAAAAATGAAATTGAAAAATCTATTCTTCCTAGTTACAAAAATAAATTTCACAATTTATCAATAGAGCTTGAGCTGTCTGATATGTAAAAATAATATAAAGTAAAAAAAGAGAGATTGATAATTTTAATGATATAATTGGTAATGCTAAAAAAGCAGCCTTTCGATTAGATAAAGAATTTGGACAAAATTCCAAAGTTCAAATTTTTGTTACCATGCGTTGGGATATTGACTTTTTATGTCTGAAAAAAGACGAGAATATATCCTCTGGTTACACAATTCTTAAAACAATAGAATCATGGGGTTTCTATGAAAACAAAGAAAAATGCTCTATGATATTTTAAAAGAGTCGTGTAAAATTATGATAGGTTATTTTTTTAATACACTATTATTATTTATCTTATAATTGTTTTAAAATCAATCAAAAAAGAAAAAGGTACAATTATGGTACAACTTTAAAAAATAAAAAACCTTAATACGTTGATATACAACATACTAAGGTTTTTAAATGTGGAGTCGGGGAGACTCGAACTCCCGTCCAAACAAGCAATTCAATAGTCTTCTACACGCTTAGTTTTCTCTTGGATTTTCGAGACAAGACTGGCTGAAAACCACCTACCTTGTCCTTAT
>Ga0307981_1000422_pt1 | contig 42417 bp, 33 predicted proteins | sample OrgLakmetagen987_FD_201849 | JGI IMG/M metagenome (GOLD analysis project Ga0307981, IMG submission 201849) | Saline water microbial communities from Organic Lake, Antarctica - #987 | ecosystem: Environmental > Aquatic > Non-marine Saline and Alkaline > Saline | place: Antarctica: Organic Lake... | reverse complement strand
TCGTCGGCATGGTGAAGGTGAGGTGATGTGATGGTGATTGTTGATTGGAATAAGAAGTAAAAATAGTGGTGGCAAAAACAAAGAATCATCATCATCATTTTCTATCCACACGACGTTCGTTCATCGTAGCAAGCTAAAAAAGAAGGGAAGGCCATTTATTGTGGCTTGTCCATCTTTTTTGTCATTTATTTTTACCTCTCACAAATTATAAATTATCCCTTCTTTCTTGTGCTGTCTTGTGAGGTATTTCTGTCTTCCCAATTTTCTTTTTACGATCTACAGCAATACGATTTCATCACCTTCTTCCATCTCAGTCTCTTGTTTGGTTTGCTTTTGTTCTGGTCACGAACAACAAGCAATCGATTTCATTTTTGTAGACAACACGCTACATGTATCTCTGCTACACTATGACTACAGACGAAGATTTATGAGTTGCAACTGAGGAGGCGAGGAACAACAACGCAGAGGAGGAAGTTAAAACGCTTGCACTTCCACCACCCGTCACAGCCATTGCAAAAGAAATACAGATTGTGACCCTTGCTTTGGCTACATGAACATAGTAATCACTTTAACTTAATTTTTACCTTTGTGTCCTTTGCTATGTTATGGCATTGTTCAACATTAGTGACTCAAGTGAACCAATACACCAACAACAACAAAGGCACAAGCTACCATAATGAATCCCAACTTCATAAACATACCCTCCAATTCTACTTCCATCGAATTGTTGTCTCCTTTCAACAGGCGTAAAGCATGAATCTCTTCCCTCATTGCGTTCAATGTTAACTCGTCTGATTTATGCATTGCGTTCAATGTTGCCTCGTCTGATTTATGAAGTGACTCCATCTCCTCCTTCATACTTCTTTGCCCATTTACCATCTCGCTGATCATGAACTCATTTATATTGCCATTGCCATTGCCTGCATGTTGGAGAGAGCCAATGAGATGCAATTCCCTCTCTCTTCCTTGATCGGTAGGATGCGTCCTGTATTTTGCCAAATCATTGTCGGAGGGAATTATTCTCATTTTACCCACTGCGATAGCACTGGCACCAAGTCTCCGTCCTTTACTAGTTTCATCCCACAACCTATAAAAGAGCTGAATGGAATTATGTGTATCTCCTGTCCGATAATGATCGCTCTCTAATAGTGTTCTTTTACCATCCGAAGTCCCATCAGAAGATGAAAGAATATTCACTAAAGCAATGACTTCATTTAGAATCTCATGGCACTCCAGATCGACAATCTGTAATCGACTAGTATCTGACACATCTAAAGTTAACGCTATGTCGTTCCTGATTGGATCCGATAAACTGGAGACAGTAGCGTCCGTACAAGGCGTGTCTTGGAGAGTAAACATAAATGATGTGGACGCTTCTGTTAAGTTGAGATCGGCAAATGTACGCTCGAAAACAATGTTAAGCTCCATCTCGTTGCCATTTACATCCTTCACTGCACTTGATTTAAAGTCGATTGAGCCGATTGTGACTATGAATGTCTTGCCCATCAATACGTCAGGATCAAACACTTGACCGATCTGAAAACCAATTCTCCGCCCTTCACATATAACTTTAAGATTGTCTAAATCAAAAATGTAGTTGGTATCCAATACATCAACAGTAATCTCAAAGCTAAAGGGTCTACCACAGTCCAAAGGTTCTGTGAAAACTATAGAGACTTCTTCACCAAGCAAAATGTCGCCACGGAGAGGCAGGGGGTCGCCATATTGTTGGGGTCTTGTACGGTCAATGACTCCAGTCAAAACACTTTCCCTGTAGGAGTCGATTTCAGCTGGTCCTCCGAGAGCTTCGCACATTGTCTCTACCATTATTTCATAATCTCCTTCCTTGCCACCATGGTGCCAATCTAGTGTGGTATATCCATAATCATCTTCCGAGGCATACTCAGCTGCAAAGTCGAGATTCATAGAACCAACTTCCAAGTCTATTTGAGCTGGTAGCCAATTCGCCTCCCCCGCGCCAAGTCTACGATAATATAAAATGACATGTTCCAAGCGGTTGGAGGTTTTGTCTTTAAAGCTCTCTGTTCCAAAATCGGGATTGAACACAGTCACTTTAAGAGTCTTCTGCTGTTCTTCATTTGAGTTGGTGTTCACCACAAACCTTCGATCACGCGACAATGAACCTGCCCACTCTACTCTAGGACACGGCTCGACAAATCTGATTAACTTATTATTATTTTCGTCGACAGTGTTGAATAGTTGTATAGTCACTGAGTTTGGAATTGTTGACTTTGTATTGTTGAATAGAGCTATAGTGAGATCGTTGTTGCTGTGGTAATACCGTAGTGTGAAATGAGTGTGAGTTGTGAGTTTGTTGAAATAAGTTCGAATTTGTGCGGGAATACTTACAAACTAGCCTCATCCATACAACCACTCTCAAAGGTCAAATGAATTGGTTTATTCACATACATCCTTGGACCTCTTCTTATCGTCAGTGTCTTCTTTATGGGCACTTCTTTGAGCACAGAGAAGTATACCCTGCTCTCGAATAATGGTGAACCATCGACCTTGATCTCCATATTACCTTCATTGTCATTCAATTGCGCATAGAGAGCAAATAGCGACTCTTTTCCAACCCCCACGTTCGATAACTCAAGTTCAAACACCATCTCGTCACTAGGGAACACGAATTGACTAGGATACTTTTGGATTTTGATTACGGGATCTTCTTGAGGTAAAGTTCCTGCTTCCCATGGACATTTGCTGCGGCCTCCTATCGTTTGGAACACAACTGAGCCATATCTAATATCGTAAAAGAGATCAACTACAAATTCATCCCCAGGATTTGGATCGCCGAGGACAAAGGAAACCTCCGTCCCCTTAGTGTTCTTCATAGATTTCTTCCATTTACTAGTGTGTTCTATTGTGAAGTCAAATGGTGTAATTTGCATGTTTACTCCGCTGCCAAACACTTTCGTTCTGAGAAACTTCACGTTAGGTAATTTGATTTCGGTGGCCGATGTCACCTTGCACCCAAAGATGCATGCCTCTTTAGAGTCTTTGAAACAAGTGTCAGAGCCTGTCGTAGCAAGAACAAACAATAACGGCAAAGCAAAAACTTACCAATCCGCTCTTTCTTCAAGCTCATTTCATACTTTGTCCCTCCACCTATCAGTTAAAGTCAAATATCAGTCTACAGCAGACAAAATCAATCTTTCAATTAGAATTAAATGGCATAACTTACCTGCGATCTGTATGCGTTGAGATTTCTCGAGTCCCTCCTTTGCTTTTCCCTCTTCTTTCGAATACTTGTTTATGAGTTGTGTCGAGGTATCAATGAGGTCAGGAGGAGCCAGGCCTGATTCAACATCTGGCTTCAACAGCTCAACCGCGCTGTCTTCTCCCAACGCTAGTTCTGCTTCGCCGTGCAATCCCATGGAACCGAAACCTGACATCCAACTCACAATACTTTTTGTTACTGGCTCTAGCAACAGATTGTCCGCCCAGCCCTTACGCCCATCAATGATGGATTGGAGATCTTCCATTTCTTCTTCTTTTTCTTCGTCTGTGCACACCTTCTTTCTTCTTGTAGGAGGACACTGGGGAGTATCATCTAAGCAACAAACCGCTTCACCTGCGTTCATGGCGTTAACAATTTTCTGTTGTTTCTCAATGGCATCATCAAGGTCTGGTAATTTGACGAACTCGATATGGTATCTGGAATAGAAGGAGAGAGCCGGTTTGCTGCTTGCTGAATTCACTGAAAAGATTAATTGTGATGGGAAGGGGGTTTTGTCGTCATCTTCTAGGGTTGCATTTCGGATAGGATCACATTCTGTATTATTCCAAAACACTTCATAGACTTCCTCAAATTCCACATATAAATTGGGGACAACAAAGACCTATGATAAAGAATAAAATTTAATGATTGGTGCAAAGCAGAGGCAAGGAAGACACAAAGATATTACTCACGTCTGACATTGAACCAGCAGTCCATGGATCATCACTTGTCGTGAAGCTCCACGTAGTGGAGAATTCGTTTGATTTCTCTTCTGTTGTATCTTCAACATCGCCACCAAGTTCAGTATCAAGGTCAAGACTGTGAAACTCTGAAAGTTAGCTAATGTTAATCTTTATTGGATTCAAAGAATTTGAAATAAATACACTTACATGCCAACCTCAGTGGAGAATGCAGTTGGCGCCTGGCAGAATGTAACACCAGGCCCTAATAGCCCAAATCCAAAACCAGCACAAAGCAATGGCTCTAGTTTGACAGATGTAGCAAGCCCCAAATTGAGTTTATTCTTAAGGCTGGTTTCAGAATGTGTTGTATATGATTTAAAGGTTGAAACAACATTTTCGTATTTTGCGTACGATAACCCGCCTGCAAATGAAATACATAGCGTTAGTAAAATAAACAATGAATCTAGTTGGTCACTAGAGGAAAGGGAGAACCTACCTGGTGGATCGCGGAGTATCATAAGGGGTTCGTGAGTGGGCAAAGCGAAGGAATTACCGGGCCCTTTCGAATACAATCCTGACACGAACACAGCGGCCTTGTGTGCAACATCAGATGTACCACCAATGACTTTAAAAATGATGTTCTTTGTGTAAGGAGATATGATGTTTGGTCTGCCAGTGGCTAATGTAAGCTTTGTCAGTCCAGCATTCCCACTATTTTCTCCTTCTGCATTCATATCATGAGTCACATTGAATAAACAAGCACCAAGATTCAATGGAGAGCACCGGGATAAGAGGTCAAGTGTGTCTTCATCTACGACTTTTTGCTCAAACTCCTTATTTCCAGCAAATGAATCTATTCCAACTTGGTTGTCAACAAGGATTTTTAGGTCGTCATCTACAATATCGCAGAACAAGCCAGTCAGTATTTCGTACACGAGTTTCACTTCAACATCGAAAACAGTCATGTAATCAATAACATGGAGAGACTGAGCGTCACCGTACTCAGCAAGATCGGCTTCATCGCAATCGAGCATGTCCTTTCGTTCCTCGATGAATACTTGCATTCTTAAAACTCCATTGTATTGGAATCGCACAGAATCTAACTTTTCTTCTTCCCCTTCCTCTAAAGCGCTCAAACCCATTTCCTCCTCATTCAGAGCATTTATGTTCTCTTTTCCAGTTGTCGTGTTGGTCTCTATTGACTGCTTTTCAGCTGTAAAATCTGCCTTGATCACGTTTGCATCACGTAGATCTATGACCCTAACGATTGGACGTTCACCTTGGAAATGCTGAAAAATTGGATCAATTTGTTTCTCATTTTTGTCCACAATATTTGTGACCTCAACATGCATCAAATGAGCTGGAAGATTAGTGTATTTTTGCATAATTCCTGATTGGGTGAAGCGAGCAGGTGACCACTCGCAATTCATTACTTTGATGACAACTTCACTTTTCCCCAGTTGCTCATTGCACTGTCCTCCTACAATTTCAACACGAAGGTCAGCCTTACTGATATCTTCGAAATTGTTATTAAAGAATGGTGCATTTTCGGGTAGAATAACTATACCAGCTGCGTAGTCTATATCTGTAGTCTGGCTAAAAGTATGGCCACGATATGTTACATCAATCTCGTGAACTATTGATCCTGCAACAACAGGTAGAACATAGATTCCATTTGTGTCTGTATCACCGCAGATAATTTGGGATTGAATCCCTAAAGTTGAATTGTGCATCAAACAGATTGTGGCACCAGGCAATACGCAACCCTCCGTATCAGCAATCGTGACCTTGCCACTGAAAGGGACTGAGGTTTTGTCAAAAATATGAAGAGAAGTGTCGAAGTGGAGATGTCTTAAATAGACGTAATGTCCATTCTTCTCATCACAATATTCCACTCCATTATTGCAAAGGAACTTGTGAACTATACGTTCAGACGATCCTGGTGATGTCTTTGAAAAGAACAGCCTCACGGGGATATCGGCTTGATTCCTGCCGTTGAGTGCTTCTGCTGTGGCTTTGATTGCAATGGTGAAGACACCTCCTTCGTTAGACAGCACATCTCCATTGCAGCCATCACAAGCAAGTTCTTCAAACGTTTCAGATAAAAGTATCCAGGAAATTTTAACATTCTCGATTGGGAGAGTGCCCTTCATGGAGGAATAACATGGAACAGTTAGAATTGAATTATCCATTAGCATAATCTCTCCTGCTCTCTATTTCTCAATTACTTACCGCATTTGATTCTGTGGTCACCAATCCATCAATTGAAGCCTCCCATTTGATTGTGTGAGCAGCACATGCTGCAGCAGATGAGGTCAACAGTCTACGATCGTTAAACCCTTCATACGGAGAATCCATATAATGATCTTTCCTAATGGCTCGGACACAATACGCATACTGTCTACCTACCTCAAGCTGTGACAATCGAAGGTCATCTGAAGCTTCAATCTCAGGCGTGATGAGTGAATTATATGGTTGACTTGACGAATAATAATAGTCACTTGTAAAACTAGTACCTCCCTTGGTAAAATCTGTCAAGAACTCGTCTACTTCTTGGGTACGCGAGAAAGAGAAGCCCTCCTCGCACAGCGAATTGTCAATGAACTCAAAGAAGACATACCCATCTTGTTGCTTAATTTGAAGATTCCTAGGCCTTCCAGTTAAATCAGATGTGCCGGAATCGCCTGAGCAGCTCAATACTGCAGGGAGAACAATGGTATCCAAGACTCCGGAATTCTCTTCATAACGGTTCAAATGATTATCTGTGTACTGCATGCTTATAGTATACCGGAAGCCAGGGCGTAGATCAGATACTAGCACATACTGTCCAGTTGACACACTATCACTTTCTAAGAGACTGATTTTATCCTTCGTATCAATAGGCACATCACCGTCCAGATCGTGACGAGTGAGAATCATCGATGAAATGACGACATGCGCTTCTTCCGAAAAAGTCAGTGTAAGAGTGGTCGCTGTGACTGCCACATTACCGGAGTTAAGTCCAGGTACACACGAATCACTTGATCTAGGTCGAAGGGTCTGAGTTAAGCCTATTCCTCCATTGGATGCAAGGAAGCCAGGAAGACATGCACACTGGATTTGATGCGGAAGAATTGATTTGACTGGTACAGCATTTGACTCACTGCAAGTGCCCTCGAGCTATTTCGTAGTGACAAACAAACAAAATGTTAGGTTTTGATCTTGCGCAATATTCTAACTCAAGTTGGATAATGTCACTGTGCAACGTACCTTAAAAGAATGCCTGTTGCCATCTATATCGACAGCATGAAGGAGAAGATTTTGAGGGTCAGTGACAATACCTTTCACACCAAGGTGCTGATCACTGGTAGATCCGTACTTTGCTAATACAGCAGGAATCCAACTCTCGTTTCTGGAATCCCAGTCAAAGACAAAAAGAGCCCCCACTTGTCCTTGAGAAGAATGAGAAGAATTTGGCGCTGAAACAGCCAAAGAATTTCCATCTTGTGAGAGTCCTACACGATATCCAAATAAAAAGATATTGTCTTCATCTGGTAGTATATCAGCTCCCTTTTGGTTCCAACTTCCATCCGCATATTGATATACCTGCACCATTCCAGTTCTGTTCATAGTTCCATTTTCAACGCTTCTCTCAGGACTTCCTACGGCTACAGTTAACGCATCATCGGAGACTGCGACACCTGCTCCGAAATCTGCGCCAGGTAAAATGCCATATATCTTAAAGGGTTGTACTCCTCCTGTCCAATCTGTAGCATGTGGAAATCCCACCTTATTATTATTATAAACGTAGATGACGACAACTCCGTGTTTGTCTTGTTCAGATTCAGAGAGCCTTCTCCTAGCAGCAGCTATGTTAGGAAGTGAAGACACGATGAGCGCACATTGAAGTAAAATAGTAGAGGGAAGGGGATGGCAGGTACAACTTACGTGATTCAGATGGTGCTTTAGTTGGTGCTTTAGTCGGTGATTTAGTTGGTGATTTAGTTGGTGCTTTAGTTGGCACTTTAAGAAAATAATAATATCAGAGTGAGAATATGATAGGCATAGATTTGAATCAAAAATGGTAAAGCCCCCTTACATGTTGAGATTGATGGAGCTTCAGAAGGTGCTGTTGACGGAGTGCTCAAGATAAATTCTGGATAGCCAACAACTATTGTGCTTATATTGGGAGACATTGCAATGCTCATAGGTTCGTGATCATCAAAAGGGACTTTGCCTTGAACACCTCTACATTCATTGGGGAAGGATAGGAAGGGTACACGATAACACTCTCTGACGCGCACAATTGAATCAATTACATCCACTTTCCATAACGCATCAGTCGTACTGTGAAAAGGCATTTCTGCCGTTGTCCTCGCATTTCCTTGTTCGTTGAAGAATTGAGGATTTTGACTTGACCAGACAACATCCTAAAATTAAAAAAAAATCCAGTTAGATAAGAAGGAAAGTTTCAACATCAACTGACCAGAGATATCACAACTCACCAATTGAGTTAGGGCATCATCTGATTCGTACAAAATCATATCGTTAAACTCGGACATGACTGCTCCATTTCCTAAGTGAGGAGGAGAGCCTGTGTTCGGAAATTCGTCGTCATCTTGAACAAATCCAATATATCTTATTTTTGCATCCTGTGCTGGAAAGAGATCAAAAACATTTAAATCAATTTTAATGGGAATCCTCTCAGTTAGTGTTCCAATGACTTGGACTTCTCCTAGAGCAAGAACACGAGGGGACCTTCCCTCCAAAGTGATTCGTATTATAGCTCCTTTCCTTTTCACAGGGATTATAACGATACCGTCTTGATTGATAGTATCAGCATAAATAATATCGTCATTAATTCTGGTGTAAATTGTCCCATCGCACGCATCTGGCCATGTTGTTGATGTCTGTGTGGAAAGTGAGGAGGGGGGCGTAGAGGTGGATGGCGTCTCTGATGGAGAACTTAATGAAGTATGTGTGTCTAACCCGCAAATAGAAACACGAAAGTTGGTCAAATTTTCGCATGCTGGACAGTTCAGACCCGAGTATATAATGATTTCAGAAATTTCAAATTCATTACCCATATCATTATTTTTGAATTCAAATTCCCACCAAGATTGAATTCCAGGAGGAGTACAAGAAACACTGTTTAATTCAGGAACAGAACTCCAGGCTTGCTTGATATTCCCATCCACGGCTTTACTTGCATCACCCCCTTCCAATGTAGATGATTGACGGGCTTCGCCTGTCCTCAGATCGACAAGGTTCAATTTTTTTACATGATCCCATTTTGAAAATTGCTTTCCTCCGAGCATCAGGCATCGTATGTATGTACCTCCGAACGTGTCCTCGTTTCGATCGTTGTCAAGGCAGATTGCATGACCTTGAGCCTCTTTAAACACCGTGAAGTCAAACGCAATCCTTGTATTCTTAGTAACCTTGTATGGCGTAACTAGTTCAAATGCCTTCCAAGCATTACCATACAGAATAATATGATTGGAGTCATATCTATCCACCAAGTGACCACCAAGATAATCCTGATCATACGACCCATCATTTACATTGTCATTCAAACTATTTCCATAGGATCCGACATAAAACATGTTCGTTGACACCAGAGCGATGGATTCTCCTCTTCTTCTATTTCCACCAGTTGCAAGTTGATCTTGTGTTCTGATTGTCAAATCCTATTTATGTGTTTGGCACAATTGTGCAGATAACGTGAGAAAAAATATTGGAAATAAAAATATCTTTCATGTTTAGAATTCTTACTGGGGTTTCACATGTTCTTGTCTGTTTTTTGCATGTTCCAACATTTCGGGTATTTGATGGCTCATTACTCGGCTCAAGAGATAAAGACGGAATGCTAGAAGGGATAGATGTCGGAATTATTGAGGGCTATTTTGAGTTGTAGAAGGAGGTAAGATATTAGAGTTTAAAATACGATCACAACATTTGCATACTTTTCCTGGAAAATCAATCAATGTCAACGAACCTCGTCTGATGGTAGCAATGATGGCTCGTCTGAAGGAAAGAGACTCGGTTGATCTGATGGTCGATTTGAAGGCAAGAGACTTGGCTGATTTGAGGGCAAGAGACTTGGTTGGTCTGATGGTTGATTTGAGGGCAAGAGACTTGGTTGATCTGATGGTGATGAACTCGGTGTATCTGATGGTAAGAGACTCGGTTTGTCTGATGGTGATAGACTCGGTGTATCTGATGGTAAACGACTAGGCTCGCCAGACGGATTTCCGGAAGGATTGGAGGTGTGGGATTTGTGTTTCTTATGATCTTTGTCTGATTTAGCACCAATACGACGAACCGTGTATCCCATGCGACGCCTGCCGTTTTCGCGAAAGAATGGAGCTACCAAGCATTCTCGATCATAGTTACAAGGCTCACCATTAGTTTGAGTCCCCCAGCTCATACTCGGAATACTGCTGGGCATAGATGATTCTGAGGGACTTTGAGAAGGTTCATCGGATGGCTATTTTGAAAAGAAGAATGAGAATTTCGAGCTTGATGAAGTTTCTATTTAGTCTAGGTATAACTATTTATACTTACTATTACAGATGGTTCGCCTGACGGAAGCATGCTTGGTTCCTTAGATGGCATGGAGCTGTAATGAGGAAAGAACAGAGCAATTGAAAAGTAGTGAGTTGTATGCGACAAAGTCAAAAATGATGTGTTGAAAGAATTAATAATACTCCATCTTTTTCTTACCTAACGCTAGGATTGATAGAGGGATTGCTGCTAGGATGCAACGACGGAGAAGAGCTAGGAGTAACGGACTGATGATCACCTCCGCCACAGAGGCAACAAGCCAACGCCGCTGTCTTATGTTCGTGCTCGAATTTGCCAAACCGTGTGCACATATCCTCTGGGTCTCCTTCAAATGCTGTACATCCCAACTTTGTGCCATCATTTAGAATGTCGTAAAACCATCCTGGTTCATCTGTACATGCAGTTGGTTCCGTTGAGGGCTCAGCTGATGGATAGGCATGTAGGGTCGGATTACTGGTAGATGGAGTGCTGGATTGATGGTTACCACCTCCACATTCACAGCATGCCATGGATACCTGCGCTCGAAATAATTATCAATTACAATGAGACAGCGATTATTAATAATTCTTACATCATAGTGCAAAGGTTGATTGCACTGTACTAGGTCCACGTACCGTTTTGAATTGGTAGGCAGAGTCTTCCAACGACTCAATCTTTTGGCAAACATCTTTAACGACGCTGGATGAAATTGATTTGCAAGATAAGCCTGTATAACTATTCAAACCACCAACAACCCATTCTGGTTCATCAATGCACTCAGATGGAGAATCTGATGGATTTACACTTGGATTGTCGGAAGGCTCGAAAGAGGGCTAGTGGTATCAGGTAATGAATGATTACTGTGAGGTTTGCTATGTGGAGTTTAATGATAGGATGAGATAACGTGAAACTTACTTGTCTGGAAGGTTCGTTGCTTGGAATCATTGTGGGGGGCTGACTTGGTCTTTTTGAAGGGTTCGAGGTTGGGGCAGAACTGGGTTCGGAAGTCCCTTTTCCTTTTACTTTCAGATTCCTATTTTCTCTCATCAACCGTCGATTGTCATTAGAAGTCTGTGGATGGATTACCGTTGGCGCATGTTTGTAAAACGTAAGGAAATTATTTATCAAAACCAAAAGAAAAAATGTATGTCAAAACACCATCCACCAAACTCAACACACCTTGCCTGAAGTAGCCTTTTTCAAATCACCTTGCTGGGATTCACCACTACGATCTTCATTATCTTTTTCAGAATATAGTAAAGAAGATTGTTCAGGTGTCAAAACAATAAACTGCCGCTTCTTTTTATCTTTGCTGAGTGTCGCCTTGATCAAATGTCCAATGTCTGCATCATGAAGACCAGCATATTCTGGCCTGATCTGATCATCTTTGGCTTGGACAACTGAACCAGTTTCAGAGAGAAGTACATGACCAGAGGATGCAACATTAAATGAACTGCTACTAGCAGTGCTTGCAGAAATAGGATTCTGCGGATCACAAGAGAGAAAAAGGGATTAGGAAAGAGAGTGAGAAAAAGGCTTGAAGATTTAATCTTACGAAGTCAAATTATTATACTCACAGATCCATGAGTTCTACTGACAGTATCCTCATCCATGTTGGACTGGATTCTATCTGCACTCATGGAGAAGTAGAAGAGATCGTCAGTGTCAGTGTTGGCTCCAGAATCCTTTTCAAATACGAGATTTGATAAGAGACGAGATTCGTCATTGCCACGAGCATTTTCACTGAGGTCACTTGAATCCTCAGCAGCGTTGACGGCAGTGGGCAAGAGTGCTGATAGGGTCAAGAACATGAGAAGCGGGACGAGGAGGGCTGCTAGAAAATTCGAGGAGGGACAGACTGCGAGACCCTTGGATCGTCGTCTGTTACAACGTTGGTCATGCTGGATGGATGAAGTACGCCCAGTTCCATCCTTTCTTTTGTCGCGATGCTTTCGGAACAAGGGTATCATGGTAAACAGGGTATGGTAGGGTAGGGTAGGGTAGGGTAGGGTAAGATAGGGTAGGGAAGGGCAGGGCAGTATATGAAGCAAGATAGATGAAGCAAGATCTGATTGTGAAATTGGGTAATTAAAGGAATTGTTGAGGTGAGTTTGATCATTCGAATTCAAGGATTCCAAGGACAGATCCATTAAAAAGTAATATGCTTCTCCTATTACCCCGCGCGTGATTATTTGTTCTACTTCGTATGCTTGGAAAGTATCAGCAAGATAATTACTTATAATTTTCAGCAGTAGAAAACAATGACACAACCAAATGCTGAGCATGATTATCCTCCTTTTTTCCTCCATCCACAGCGCATGTCACAATGAATGTCTCATCAAATAATAATACGTACAACTCTTGACAGTGTGAGGTTCTACTGTAGTGATATCTTCTCCTACTTTGCAGTAAGTACTTTTGTTTGAGCTAAAACTTGTCTCTTTCGGCAACTTTCTGTTTTATGTTTTATAAAATAGTGCGGACCTTATGTGCGGGCTCCGCTCTAAAACTATTTAGACAGTCCCGGGAAACTTCAGTTGCCTTCTTAAAAAGTAGAGAACCAATAGGCCTGAAGCAATCATTAGGTACTTGGTTCGTTCTGGTTCGTTTCTATTGGACAGGAAACTTCAGATGCCTTCTTGAAGAAGAGAAACAATAGGCCTGAAGCAATCATGGGTACTTGGTTCGTTTCTATTGGACAGGAAAATAAGAACCTTTTGCTGTGGAAGCAATGATCATCATCATCGTATCGCTTGATTTTAGTGATCATGACTTGTCCATCGTCCATCCGTGGATAACTATTTAATGACTGTCTTGAATATTCACCCCCAATATATCGCCCACGCAAAAGTGGAAGTTCTTGTCATGTTGGTGAATACCTACTTCTTCTCATCTTCCTCTCACCACCCAACCACCAACCATTCAAATTTTGAGTCTCCTCACAAACAAACCTGATAACAACTAACTCGCCCCAAAGGCTACAACTTGTAGGTACATCGCCACTATCATCCCCATCATGTCGAATACAGAGTCTCTCTTGGATCCCCAGGACACCTTCGCAACCTTGTGTACAACTGTAGGCCTTGATGTAAGGCTGCGCAAAGGATTATCTCGTTTGGGCTATGTAAGACCAACACTCGTGCAATCGAAATGTCTTCCACTTGCCATCACCTCTGGTAGAGACCTTCTAGTTAGAGCAAGAACTGGGTCTGGAAAAACGCTAGCTTACTGCCTTCCCATATTGCATAAAATTTTGAGATCAGAGGAGAACGATGATGATGAAGGCGAGGGGTTTGTGAAGGCTGTGATTCTTGTCCCAACTCGCGAACTTTGCACGCAAGTTACAAACAGTTTGAATAGTCTGATCTACTATTGTGACGAAGTTGTCTCTGTTGCTACTCTCTTTTCAGGAAAAAATTCCAGTGAATCCTCTTTAGTTCAGCAAGAAGCAATGTTGAGAGACAGGCCTGATGTGTTGGTATCCACTCCGGCTGGATTATTGGCACATATTAAGAGAGATGGCAATTTGCTGAAAACAACATTAAAGGAATCAGTTGATAGCTTGGTTGTTGATGAAGCTGACCTTGTCTTATCTTTTGGTGAGTAAATGTATTTTGGTCACAATGAGTATTAATAACTGAACAAATCAACTCATTCAAAATATTCTTTTGCACTTGTTTACAGGCTACGCTGACGATGTAACTGAGATTATGAAATATCTGCCAAAGATTTGTCAGGGGTTTCTAATGTCAGCAACCTTGTCTCCTGAGCTTGATGCCCTTAAGAAGGTCGTCTTGCACTCGCCAGCTGTCTTGAAATTGGAGGAAGAAGACGCAAAAGTTGGAAAGTTTAAAGAGGGGAATTTGACCCAGTTTTTCCTAGCTTTACCAAAATACGATAAGAACTTGGTTATTTACGTCTTTCTCAAGGTATGTGGAAAATTGATAATTGTAATAACCTCATCTCTCGAATTTTTCACTCATACATTAAAACTTGACAGCTGGGCCTGTTGAAGGGGAAAGGACTCTTCTTTGTCAATACGATTGACTCTGGCTATCGCCTAAAACTCTTTCTTGAACAATTTCACATCAGATCTGCGGTATTGAATGCTGAATTGCCTTTACGCAGTAGATTGAATGTCATTGAGCAATTTAATGTGGGCAATTTTGATTATCTTATTGCAACTGATGAAAGTACAGATGGAGAAAATACAAAAAAGAAAAATGATGTTGACGAGGAAGCGAGCGACGAGGAAAAACCAAAGAAGAAACGCAAGTCAAAGAGAAAGAAGGATTCTGAATATGGAGTGTCTCGTGGTGTTGACTTTCGTGGTGTATCCTTTGTAGTCAATGTAGATTTTCCATTGTCGCCCGATTCCTATACACATCGCATTGGTAGAACTGCTCGTGGAGGTGCAAAAGGGGTAGCATTCTCATTGGTTGAAGACAATTCAGTGGCACAGCTGGACATGCTTGCTCAAGTTCAAGAATCTCAGCCATCTTTGCCTGCAGCTTCCAACGCTGCATCTGATAGTCTTCAGACGACAGCGCCAACAATGAATGATGATGGCGAAGAAGATGAAGTACCCGCTCTAACACCGCAGCCAACTCCTCTTGATTTTGATCTCAACGAAATTGAAGGATTCCGATACCGTGTCGAAGATGTTAGTCATGCAGTCACCAAAAATGCCGTAAGAGAAACTCGTGCTGCTGAGTTAAAGGCTGAAATCTTGAATTCGCAGCGCTTACAAAGTCATTTTGCAGAAAACCCGTCTGAATTACAATTATTGCGTCATGATCGCAAAGCTACACATGTCTCTAAGGTGCACGATCATTTAAAACACGTCCCGAAGTATTTACTTCCCAGGGGAATGCAGGTTGCAGAAACGAAGAAACGTAAAAGGCGCAGACGCGCTGGTAATAGGAGCGGTCTTCGAAGAACTGACAATGATCCGCTTCAATCGTGTGATGGTGACAATGTGAATCTGGATGGTGTTGCAGAAGACGGTGGAGATACAAAGGAAGACGAGGGGTTTGAGGATCCAATGAACTCTAATGGCGACGATGAAGCGGGCGACGATGATGTTGGGGATGGAAACGGGAAAAGTACGTCTGGCCGCAAAGACTGGCAGCAAAAACACAGGCGCGGCAAATTCGGAAAGAAAGGAACGCAGAAAACTCCTTTAGGACACTAGATTTTAATCCATAAACAAGTAACTTAAGAACTTCATGAGAATAGCATCATAACCCCTGCGAATAACGATTTAAATGTCACTTCCGTATCTTGCCCAAGATAGCTTCGCTGGATCATCACCGTAATGTTCTTCCTCAAGCTTATACCATTCCTCTTTTTCTTCGAATCATGGTTAGAAAGGGTGAGATGGTGAGTTTGGTATAATTATCTCCATGCATGTTACTCATATTGAAACAGGTATCACATACCTTCGTCTGTAAAATATACCTTTCCAACTCCATTTTCTCCCTTTCCAATAAATTTCCCACTTTTCATAATTGTTCCTTCATAGTCAGGGTTCAATGGCAATGAGTATTCAAACATATGTTCATGCTTCTTCATGTGGTTGTAGGAGCATTTCTCGACGACATTCGCATGCTCTTTTTCAGTCAGGTTAACACCATAAAAATTTGCCATCTTTGACACAGTTCCAGGTAGATCGTTCTTTGCGTCAGTGTAATGAAGCAAAAGCACATTTTCCTCGTCCTTCACCTTCCACCAACCATTAACGTATGGAAAAAAACTAGTATGCCATATACCCAAAGGCTTGGCCTGCTCGAGACGCTCTTTAGCAAGCTCGCGGAGAGGTGCTGGACGTCCAGGTGGGAATCCACCCCAGAGAGACTTGAATTGATCTGAATGATTTATAACGAATGGGGTCATTGAAGCAATTTGATCCAACCCATTCCGTGCCATGGCTAGGAAACGAATATTCTTCTTCTTCTTATCAGTATTTCCAATAAGGCTTCCGAAAGATTCGGGAGAGCTGTGAGCCTTGAAAACACGAAAAGGATACTCGGGGTGATCCCAGTATTTCTTGTATGGCGTTCCGTCTGATAAAATGGTGCTGTTATACTTTTCCTTTTGAAATTCCCAAGAATCTCCTGGCGTCTACGTCAAATCAAAGAAGTAAGATTTTATTGGCGAAAGTGAAATTGCTGTGAAGGAAAAAGAAGAAGAAGATATTTGTTACCTGGATTAATTCAGGCCAAGGAGTGCTGAGGCTAACATCTTTGTATGGAAATTTCTCGTCGTTTCCTTTCACTCTAATTTGGTGGCTGCAATAAAGCATCCAGGTCGTTCCAGATTTCGGTGCAACAGTCACGACAACATCGCCGTCTTTCAACCAGTCGGTATTGCCTTCTTCAAACGGACCTGGTACGATGTAAGGCGGCATGGCGCCACCAGTTATCGCCCAGAGAATAAAGCCATATTTTGGGATCTTGAAGAACAGTTCTTGTTTGTATGTGGCGATGGATCCTATCGCGATGGCGATAGTGAGGACTATCCCGGTTACAAGCTTAGATATGGAGACCACCATTCTGGGGTTGTACATGAAAATAAAGTAAGAAACATTTAGAATGCTGAGAATGCTCTCTGCTCTCTACGAGAGAGAGAGTGCCTCATTGTTTCGACTTCGACCCGGGGCCAGCCGGCCGGGGCCGATGCATGTGTCATGGGCTGTCATGGGTCATGGATCCACCTTCACCTGCACGTACTGCGGACAAAGTGCTCGAAATTTCAAAGTGCTCATGGGGCTACGGACGAGGTAAGAAAGAGAAGCAAAGAGAAACAAGGTTTCTATTTCTTACGACCATCCAATAATATTGGAATTATGAGAACGACGAAAGAGAGAAACTGCCACCAGCAAGAAATAGCGCACCAAAGCTATCGCCTTGTTTCACCATCACCTAAGTTTCTTGTTTGGTTTGGTTTTGTTCTGGTCCCGTAGAATAAGCATTCACTAGATAAGCATTCACTAGATAAGCATTCACTAAAGTTCAATTCAACGCTGGGAATTCGAACCCGTCCGATTAAAGTTCAATTTCACCGCTCTGAATTTGTTTAAAACATTTCACCGCTCTGAACTGAACGCCTTCTATCATGTACATCGCTTTGTCCTCTTGTTTTCAAAACAAGGAAGGTTGCTCTTCGTGTTTCAAACACAAAAACTCACACTTGATGTCAAATTCTCAGAACATGATATTCAGCCTCTCCTTGCGACTACATCTTTTGGATCTAAAATGTTAATCCCAAAACCTGACTGAGTAGTGTCAATTGCCATACCTGATACCTGATCAAGTCGCAAGCTAGAACTCTTTTCGTTATCATATATCACGAATTTATCAACATTATCATACAACAGCATAGACAGCACAAGTGTCTTGCTCAATTACTACAACGTTACAACGAGAATGTGATAACGTGGCCAATCGTTGGTGGACGCAATGAAAAAAAATTAAGTCCCTAGGAAATCAATTGTTCCCATGCCCATCATATCAAGGAGGAGGCTGACTATTGCTAACAACACAGAGCAGAGCAAACCCTAACCCTAACCCTAAAAATGTCGAGACCAACAGACCAATGACACCAAAGATCTCTGGTTCAATACTAAAATGGACGATCGTATTGTTTGTTAACTTGTTGCTCTTACGTGCCTGCAGTATCATTTTAATCCAAAAAATTGTTCAAATGGCACTATTGCAAAATGAAACATCGTGTGAACATGCATAAAGAACAATTACTTGTCCTCTCATTTATGAAACGCTACATAGCATTTGCCTCTTGTAGAGTCTTGATCTTCAAATGGTGAAGGATAGTTTCGCCTATTACATCATACCACCTGCAGAAGTTGCTCAAGAGATAAGCATGGCGAGCGACTGCGAGCGATTAACTTCCTGCACCAAATGAATGAGTACTGAGTACATAATTTTCTTCGACTACAATCTACCGCATGCGATGATTCTATCAACCCCTTGATATTCAACTAGCGCATCATTTCCTTCCCTCAATAGAGCTTCTTGCATGTCTAGTAAAATTCCATACCCACTTTCTTCCCGGTTTCTCACAATCTTTTCAATCGCAATCATTGATCCATCTTCCTCTATATTCCCCAAGGCTGTTTCATGTGCAGCGCCTCCCAACCCTTCACCTAGCGCAATGAAAACATGACACGACCTGGAATCCACCCCACTTCCTGCAAAGGATACACTACCCGCCTTAAAGAGTTGGCGATTTGGTTCGTCGGGCAAAGGAGCGGTAGGTGCTCCTGCCTGAGGATCCCAGCGAGATTGCATATCTGGCGATGATGCGACACCAAATTGTATTACAAAACCTGGGTCGACCCTGTAAATGAGTTGGTCATTGAAAAATCCATCGTCGACCAGTTCTAAAAATCTGGTAACGCCAGATGGTGATAATGCAAGATCAAGGCGAATGGTGAAGTCTCCTGCTGTAGTGCTGAACCGGATTCTATGAATTTCCTGTGGGCATATTGCAGGACGAAAATCTCCACTCCCTGAGATTCCCCCTTCTTCGTCCGCATTGCTTTTGTAGTCATCCAAAAAGTTGTATAGATTGCCTGCTGGACGTTTACATCTTTCATTGTTCATTAAAAGAGAAAGATGACGGGTCGCATATGGTTGAAGAAATGATTCCACTGCTCCTGAGAGGATGGCGGCGCATGCGCACAGAAACTTAGCTGAAAACATGATGCAGTTTCCTGTTACTTCCACGGATCTCTATTCTGATGTCGATTAGATAGATAGCTTGCTATTTGTTGTGGAATGCAACAATGTTTCAACGCTTTGACAAATTGAACATTGTACATTGACACAAAACCAATAACACGACATATTCTACAATATTGAAAAAGGAAAGGATGGATTGCGAGAGAAATAAGAAGAGCGTCAAAATCTAAAATAGTGGGAAACAAATAACAAAAAATGAGAGGATCTTTCCCCAACAACAACCGGCAATCGGCAATCGGCAACCGTTTACCCTTGGTTAGTATTATTAATTAGTACATCATACACACTCTGACTGTGCCCATTGGTGATCTCATAACCCAACGATTGCATCAGGTCTTAGTCGGACCTAGCCAACAATCATCGCCATTGATCTTTCTTTTCTCAATGGATCATTCAAAAGCTTCAGCCCGGCTTTTTTTCTCTAATCAATCAGCTTCTGGTGCACCTGCATCTAATAATGATGCCTCAGGCATTACTCTTCTTTTGGCAGACAATGCAAAATTTGGATTTGCCGAAAGGTACGTTTGGGCCTCTGTATGTACCGCCATCTGTGTAGCGTAGGTTCATAGTTGTCCAGACACTAGAATTCATTTGAATGTGTGTGGGCACGAAGCATATTTCCACAACAAGTATTCCATCATCTTTCTTTGCATTCTTATATTAATTTTCATATTTATAATATTAATTACAACATTTTCATCTGGTTACCATAGAGCATGCTACCATTTCGATTTAATTGAAACGTTGACCCAGAAACCCGAGGAGTGCATTTCTACGAGCCAGAGCCATGACACCGATGTCTCTCAGTCGTCACAGAGCTTTCACTCGCAGTCGGACATTGGTGACGACCTCAATGTGGAGGGAAAGAGCGGAAAAGATTCCAGCGATGGAGATATTAATGGCAAGCCAAAGAAGACCCCTTTTCCTCGGACAGACTCAGTATCTTGTGGTATAGTTTCACTTTTAGAATGCATTCCACAAATTCCAATCAGACAGCCAAAGAAAAGAAAGCGGCTGTTGAAACGAATCAAAGCATTCAACAAGGAGGCAGAGGATGCTAGGAAACAGCATGCTGACAAGAAGGAAGACTATTGTCATCAACCAACAAAATTACCAATGAATCTGAACTTCAACACAAGAGTGGAATTTGCATATGAATTGACGCGAATGGTGTTTTGTATTGATGCATCTCCAACCCTCACTTCAACATTCGGAAATGTTGGGTACATTGATGAATCTATTTGTGCAATGGATAGGCTAGAAAAGATGGTGCGGATGTTTTTCAGGGGGCTGATTGTACCAATCACTGGGGCTGCGGTGAAGAAACGAAGCCTGAATTCGGAACAGGCAGATTCTGAAAATAGTCCATGGTGGAATCCTTCCATTACAGTTACAGTAATTGCTGTCTTTCCTCCTTCCATGAGCAGAGAAAATGAAGAAGCATTGAGTGTTTTGGTAACTGACTTTTTTGTGACTGACATGGCATCTGCAGATCAGCTTTCTGATAAAATAGTTGATTGGGCAACTATTGAAGTTGAGAGCGAAATCGCTGCAAGACTTGGGCGTCTTGGAGGGCGCCTCGATTGCTCTTCATCCTCACTGCGAGATATTATTGAAAAATGCGATGCTGCACTTTCAACGTTGCCATCCGAGGGAAGACCAGTAATTGTCCTTGCGAGTGACTGCAGAGCTGTACAATGTGATAGTATACTGGATCTAGTACGGGATAGAAACCTGAAGGATACACCGCTAAATGTGCTTGATCTCTCTGGTTCGCATTCACATAGAAGTGGCATGTGTGACATCCACGAGGGCCCAAATTACCTTACCTTTGATGCAGATGGACCTTCTTCGTTTCCTCTCATCATACCAGATGATAGCCTTCATCTGCACAACGCATGTAAAAGTACAAGAGGTTATTTTCTTGATGCGGAAAGACTTCAAGAGGCAGTCAGTACCATTGCTGGTAACGTTTCTGCCACATCTTCATTTCACCATGATGTTTACTTTTCTGTTAAGCGAAGAGTGGTGAGACCAAATGCGTTACAATGGCATACCATCTTTTCTTTGTCCCCGTGTTGTCCCATCCCCAATAAATTCTGGGGTACGATGCCACCACCTACTTACATACATAAAAGGCATAACATGATTTCGAAACCAGCAGGAAGTGGAAGAACGATGTTTTTCTCTTACTCTCTGAACCCTATTCGTGCAAAGGGTCTTTTGGTTATGAGGATCATGGATGGATACCGGCCAAGGAGGTACGGAAACAACTCTCAAGATGACGACAAGGTATCAGTTCAGTTTGTATTGAAACTGGAATTGGGAACAGTGTTGCACTATGAATTTTCATATATTGCCTCACGATTTCATAATCCGATGGTAGGCAGTGCACAAGTCAAAATATCATTGTCTGGCGATCCAAGTTTTGTGCTCAAGGTGAAGAATGAGTACATTAGCAACCAATTTAGCGCGAAAAGGTCAAGGCCATTGTCATTAAAAGAGAAAGCTTGTAGACGCATATGCCAGTTCTTGAACTGGATTCGACAGGAAGATTTGATAGAATCAAGGATCTGTCCGCTAGACTGGGAGCATAAGCTCGATGATGGATCTGAATTCTTATTGGACCTCTCTAGATTGAAACAGTATCAGCTATATCGGCACTTTCGGGTTGAAAAGTTTGAAATCATTTGTACTGGAGGAGATGCGTTTAACTTTTTGTTGGGGAGCGCTGAAAGAAGTGGAACCTTGGATGTTGAGAAACGCCTTACCGATGTAATTTCCTCTTGGTCCACTCGTACTATATTGCATGGAAAGCTCTTTCTTCGACAACTGCCCAACTCGAATGGCAATCTAACCAATTACTGTCTTGTTGAGCTTACACCTTCCGAACTACCAAGGGTATTTTCAATTCAGTTGCATTATTTTGGGCAGATTAATTCAAATGGAAGGCTGCTGTGTAAAAAATCGTTACAGGCAACAATTTCCGCCAGTGAAATGTTTTTAATTGTACCAAAATCTCTCAGTAAAAGAGTTCTGATGAATGCTACCAGAATACAAAACATTGATTTTGCATCTCGGACCTCTAATAACAAGGGCTCGTACTTGCAACAAAGCGAATCATGGGAACTCCTGCACGAGCCCGAGCTTTTACCATTAGTCGCCAAACGTCGAAGTTATTTCGACGATTTTCATGCATTAGTTCTTGATGACAAAACGACAATCTTAATAAAATTCGTGTCGGGCGGAAATAATCGATTATATCTTGTACAATATCACTTGACGATGTTGGCAGATAAAGCACTTGCTCGCATCTACATGGATATGGAGCAAGGATTGCTACAACATTCATTCTTTGCAACAAAACCAGAACCAATCTTGTTTAAAGTCATATATACGGACGTCAAAGAGAGAGATCACAAGTGTGCCCGTGCACTAAGAAGTAGGAGGAACCTGTTAACTATCTTTGACGAGATATCGCCGGCAACAGGGCTTCTTGCGATTAACCACACAGATGATGTCCAACGACTGCTTCTCTATGCTTCAAAGTCAAGTCGAAAGCTGCGATTCTTTGGCAATTCATTTGAAAAAGCAAATGCCATTCTTGAGGAGTTAACTATCAACTTTATATTGTCTGGGACTCTTGATGCTCAGGTGGCTGAAATTTTTGTCGGAGAATCCCAAACAGTTGAAAATATGAATCCAGGTAGATGGTTTCTGATCCGGTACGACTCAGATATGTTAAGCATGGCTTACTTTCCTTCTACCAAGACAGTAGAACTTGCTTCAAATGATGAGGAGAATCTGGCTTATAGAGAAATGTGCTTCTATACAGCAACGTTTGCAGATCTTTACTACTATAAAGTAGACTCGGAGAACGAGACTGAACAAAATGACAGGAATGGTATATTGCACCTGTCTAAATTCTTCGGTGAGCTGGAGGCTGCTCACAAACACCACTTCTCAACTGCGGCTTATAGAGCCCTTCGGCTTGCTGAATATGATGGCAAACTTACTGCGTCAGATTTTCGTGAGGTAATGGCATCATGTAATGAAAAAGAAGTTGTTGATTCCATCGAAATCTTGGCGCCAATCAGGAGACAGCAGATTTATGATGGAGACTCTAAGTTGGCATCATTAATAAGTAAAATGTTGAGTCCTGTACCTGGAGGTCTGCACTACTTTTACTTTACAGGAAGTGAGGAAACAGCAATAACATCATTTACTAATGGAAGCTTGCACGGCGAGGACATAGATGTGAGTGATAACGGAGATTTTTTTGGCAAGAATGATGATACCTCTTTTGATGCAGAGGGAGTGGTCGCAGATACTATTGGCCTCGCTGTGTATGAATGTGTGCCGCCACTATTCATTTTGCTGACCATTGATGGAGTGCCTGCAACACTGGGCGACATTGCAGCCATTGATGAAGTTGTGTCCTTGAGCGTTTTCCTCACCGTTTTTGATGCAGTTCTCTCTGGCGAAAAGTCACTACTTCACCAGGCTGTAACTTCAATGATTATATCCAGTTTGAATTCTTTCATTGCCGAACAGACCCTGGAACAAATCTTGTACGAAGGTAAACAAATTGATGAAGTCGATGTCGAGGCAGTGAAGGTGTGCCTGACCGAAGCCGAAAACGTAGCATCGGTCACCATACCTTTGCACTTCTACAGACCAAACACAGATACAATGATTGATGCATCCGCCATTGCTTCAAAAGAGGGTCTTCAATCTTGTTTCTTCCTTTTAGGATCGTGCCTAATGAAACAACTTGTCCTACCACTTGCAGAAGCTCCGGGTGGTGATCTTTTTGCAAAGGATATGTTTTCCGTGGGCTGGTGTTGGATCGATGTACCAGAAGCAGTCGGGCCAATTCTAGTCTATGCTTTTCATCATGATGGGATTGCTGCTGCGGAGAGAGTCGCGGAAAAAGCTCTTGCAGTCGTAAATGATGAATGCCGGCGTGTAAACCAAATCCTTCTTCTCGAGACTATGCAGAAGTCGAGAGCTGCCAGTGATTTTCTTATATCACCAGATACTACAGCCTTAAAGAAGAAAGACGCAACAAATGATTCGTATCAAGATGAAAGCTATAGATTTGCACTAGATCTACCTTCAGGATATTTTCAATGCGATACATCACACAAGGCGTTCTATGAACTGAATCGCCGTTGTTCGCCTTCAAAAGCTTTACATGACCTTGAGTACAGTGTTCTCAAAAGTTTTGCCGTATCGAATAGGAGAGGTGTATTTGTTTATAAAGACGAAGAAGAGAACATATTCTATATGAAATTCGAACCCCGTGAAGGGAGCGAAATATGCTCTGATTACGGTATTGCATTCTTCGTCTACGGTATACACCCTGCAGGAGAATCCATCACCAAACAGCTTGATCGACTGATAAAAATGAAACTCATGACATTGTGTGTTGAAACTATTTCTACAGACCTGACCAAGAGTCAGCAGTTTGATCTTCCCCAACCAGATGTAGATTTTGTCAAATCATTTGAGGATGCTTGGCGTACTCTGGGTAATGATCACTTCCCTGCTATCAAAGAGGAGTTTTACGAATTTCCAATCACTGTATATGATCCCATTCTTGTTCTACTTATCTTTAGACAGAATATTTCGGGTTCCACATTCTTCAACTTGTGGCAAAGAAATACTCATTCCACTGGTCGAGTCGAAAGCAAGGATGGCACATCGGAGGACGAAGGCGACGGCTACAGCAGCAGATGTGGAGCGAAATTCAATTTCGATCATCGCGATTTCTCGCTGTGTTATAATGCAACACAGTTCCAGCTAAATCCTAGATTGCAGGCCATCTCGACACTCACGAGCAAAGGCAAAGAGTTTTCACGAAAGGCTGGTACAGGAATATCGCTGATTGAGATCAAGTTATTAGACACAAACCTTGTACCTATCTATGATGCAACTGTCGGAAGAATCCCAGGACAAGAAGTTGAATCATTAAAGGTATCGGATTCACTTCACTTCCGTCGCTTATTCAAAGACACCGATATTTGCACCGGACGATATTCTTTAAGTATTCGAATATTCAACACAACTCTGGAAGTTGAACCCATATATCGCTGGATAGGTATGTTATTCATTTATTCTTGTTTGCACCTTTAAATTATGGCATACTCATCTTGTGTTGCGAACGATAATCCTTCTTAGAGCTTACTCTGAATCAAGCCTCAGTCGCATGGTTTACAGAACGCCACCTCGAGAGAACGAGGATAGATGTATGCCGTCCGTTAATAGAGACACTACCAAATAAGCGTACTCTAGAGAGTCATGCTTTGCCAATCAGCTTGTTGTGTCCAGGCTTTCCGACACTTGGTGGCATCTTGGCAGTTAACGAAAGATTGCCTCATATAGCAATCAAGAAAATCAATTATACATGGAATGCAAGAGCTACAGAACTAGCTTCGTTGACCCTGGACTGCCTAGAGCGTGGTATTCTGAGTTCGCTATACGGTGGTAAAAGAATTGACGCAAATGATGTGATCGGTCTAACTACAATGCGGGCTCATAGAGATAGAAGTCCAGGGTTGGTTCGATTAAAACAACTAGACAGTAACACGGTACAGGTTCTTAACAATGAGAACAAAATGATTTTTGACAGTCCTACAGATTCTCCACAATATATGGTAGTATATGGGTTAAGTGGAGAGACCGAAGAGTTACGGCGAAATGATTTAGACAAAGGCTCACAGTCAAAAGGCGCTCCTCCAATTTCCTCTTTTCTCTTTCAAAAAGTGTTTATTGACGACTATCTCTCAGATGCAATTCCTAGATCGTTATCAAACGCACTGAAATCGGTGATTACGAGGTAAGTGATTTGCCAAAGTCAAAATTAGTTTTTCTTCATGTACATCACCGGCTTGGACCTCAACTCACAAAATATTTGTCATGATAGAAATCCTTACGCATTTATGAGGAGGATTGCATTTATTTTAACAGTAAATCGATACGGAGTCTCAGCTTTACTTTATAATGTGAATCCTCATACGACTGAAATGTAAGTTGTATGCAATTTAGAGGCCTCTTATGCATAACTTGTATATCAACATCTCAATGCTCACTTTATCCCTATCTAGTATTTCCTCTAAGATCGAGGAGATAACAGTTAATGTTGACAAGTGGAACAGCGAAAGGTACAAAAAACAACAGATACGGCACTTTAAGCACTTGTGTGTCTCAGTAAAGCCGGACGTTTCCTTAGTACCAACTAACAACCTAAGAAATAGCCGTAGATCGCTAGCTAACACAGACATGGCACGCCAAGCTAGCATTCCTGAAGGCAGGGCTTCTAGTCCTCCAAGTAAAGAGCAGAAACAGAAGAGGAGTATTCTAATTCCTACTATTGTTGGGACTTCTGTGAAAGGCTCTGCTCAGCAGGCATTAATGCATTCAAGGCAGAGAGCAAGAGCTAACACAAAACGAGCCATTCCAACAAAACCTGTTTCTCAACGCATTCGAGAAACTTCATCTTCGAAGTCAACAACTAAAATTCAAACTTCATCTCAACATGAACACATTACAAAACCTCAAGAACCGAGAAACTATTTACCTCCATCTTTACAGAAGGAAATGATATCTCTCCAAGATTTTTTCACAAACAAGAGCCTTCGGTTAAGTCAAACAGTTGGTATTTCTCAAACAATGTTTGTCAGCTGGTTGACTAATAGCGCTGGTAAAGAAATGTCATTTCTAGCGATGGAAACTATACTTCACTATGCAACTGCTTTGAACACCACCATGTTCCCTTTGGTCGCTTCTGCGGTTGCAAATCCGATTCCATTTATCCTCTATTTTGCGGAGAAAGCATTCCTCGATTCGTCCAAAACTACAACGTTGTCTAAGAACTTTGTATGGAACAAAAATAAAGTTACTGGAGATTTAGATTGTCCTTCTTTGTACGTAATGCAAAAACTGATGTCTAGCAATCACTTCGACGCCTTCTTGATCCACGAAATCTCCGTCAAGCATCTCAAGGGAATAGGAAAGATTGGAACTTGTAGATCATGGATATTCACAAGCCAAAAAGACGTACGGAACATGAAAGCGTGGGCAAAAGGAATTAGCATTAGAGCAAGCAGTGCCTCTAGGAAGAAGTACGATGTGTTGAGACGTGAAAAAGAATCTTTAAAGATTCTCAAGGCATCACAGTTTGCTACACTTTTTCTACAACCCAAGCTTAAGATGTTTATGTTTACTCTGAATATGCTTCGAGGTATAGCAAAAGGGAACCTCGACCCTAATACTTCTACCAGCCAGCTGCTGCGAGAAACAATTGTAACATATCCAAATACTATCCAACAAAAGAGCAGTATTGGTTACTGGTACAGGTTCCTAAATCGACATGTATTATGGGATACAGACATTGTTGATAATGACTCTTTTGAGCATGTGCTCCGATCTATTCTATCGAAACCGCGTACATATGATATTGTGAATTGCACGAAAGATGACATATGTATCTCTGGATCGGTCCCATGCGACTTCAAAGATGGTAAGTTTCTGGCAGCAGAGCGTTGCTGAACAACCATGAAACATGTTTCTCATCCACTCTCGTTTTCTCCATCATTTATAGCGCACTTTTTTATTCACGCAAATTCACACCAACACGAGGATTGCATATCGTTTGAATTATATGTTCTTTGCTGCACAAGAGGCAACACTCTCGAGCGCTATATATTTGAAGATGACTCTCCTTTTGCAATAAAGCTTTCCGACCAAATACTGAATATTGCAGAAGAAACATTCTTTGGCCTCTACGAGACTGCATCTGCAGATATGAAACGGGAAAGTTTATGGGGTAAGTATGTAACCGTATTCAAGCCCAACGAGAAGAGAGGCTGCTCTACGATCTGCTCATTTGACGAGCTCAAAGATCTACAATCATTATCTTTCGTGAGGGAGCTTTGCGATCTAGATCCAAGGCTAATGGAAATTATGAACTTGCAAGAGGTAGAACTTGAGGTTCCTGATCTTGTGGACATGATTATTGGCGATGATCGATTTCGCCATTATTACCTATTTCAAGGCCAGGATGATAAGAAAACAACCTATCTCATTTACATGGATAGGCTCAACGTTTTTGTCATGCTTGAACTGGACGAAAATGATGCTCTTGTCACGTGCCGTTTAATTGGTAGATGTGGTACAAAGATTGACACAGATCCACTGAAAACGAGTTTTAACGAGGTCGTAGAACTGCTTGGCACTCTGGTTTTGGCCTGGATATGGGAATATGCATGAGCAGCTCCATCACCTAGCCCTATTAGTGCTAAAACCAGACATGAAACACATTTACGCTTAGGACCTATGTTTGTTAAGCATGGCTGTTTATTTTGATGAATTGTCTACTAATAGTACCAACATTGCACCTCTCTTGACTTATTAACGGTCTGCCTCTTTTCGTATGTGTGACTGGCGATGGACAACAAATAATAATGTATCGAGTGTTGGGTACATAAACAGGTATAATACAGCCGTTATGCATGAAACATTCAACCGATATTTATAGCTACAAAAGGCTTTTTCACTAAACATTTGTTATTTGTTTTGAAATTACGACTTTATTTATGACATGGACATGAACGAACATGAACAGTTTTTTTTTAATATGAAAAGAACACAGGACGGAGCAACTTACCATTGATTCTCAATTTTTATTTTGAATCTATGATCCCAGATCCTAGCCCACTGGAGTATTCACCGTTCACCTTAACCGGTCAATACTGAAGAATAAGTCTAGACGAGAAATCCTCTTCCAAAGGATTCGAAAGAAGGAGTGGAGATTATCCAACACGCAGACTGCAAACGCAAACTCTCCTGCTCATCTTTTCTTCGTCGTGCTCGTGCTCGTTAAGGCCCTCCCTCTAAGAAGCAGCAGCACCACGCCACAGTTTTTCACCCATTTGTTAGAACTTGAAGTGCATTGGGAAGCTCATTACTGCTGAATTTTAGTCCAGGATAAATGCGTTCGGGAGAAGTTGCACGGTCGCCTATCCAGGGAAAGACTGCCAAGGGAGATATGTTCACCCCTCCTCCATACAAACCATCGAAAGGCAGACCAACGATAAGCACGAATACAGTGAGGTATTCTGAAGAGAGCGACGATGGTTCGGATGATGAGGTTGCAATGCATACACATAAGTCAGCAAAGACGCAACTAGCAACGCCAACGTTTACCTCTTCGACTTATCATCGTATTGTCCCACAACATCATTCGCGCAAAACACCTGGTGCTAATAGAATGGAACCCTTCAAGTCTGGAGCGTTTGCAGCTGTGCCAATTTTAAACGCATCAGCGGAGGTGAAATCGCAAACGGCTGGCCCGAACGGAAGTGGTACTTCCCTCATGGCATTTGGGTCAGAGGTCTCTCACGCAAGAGGCATGCCATTGCCACCGCGACATAAGAATCAACCGAGAGGAGATTACCACGCTGTCCAGACTCCTGAACAGAGAAACGTGTCAGGAACAGATGGGTACAGGAATAATGTTAATACTCCAATCGATGCCATGTTGAGAAAGAACACAAATTTGAACTTGCAAGGAAGAGGCGAGTCACCAAGTACTGAACTTTTGAGATCGAATCTCCACTTTTTAGATGAAGATGATGCAACTCCTTCTCGAGATCAGGCATCTTTGAAGAATCAAGTGATGCCCTCCATATCGCAGGCATCTTCTTTTGGGGATGAATCTCTCGGCTCAAGAAGCGAGCCGCGCGGTAAATTTAATGAGCAGGTTTCTCCCAACTCGAAAGCAACGCGGAAGTCAAGCGACGTGGGTAGTGTCCATAGCTATAATTCTGTAGCATCTGAATCTTCGAAAGCAGACGGGGTCTGTTCCTTCAGCAAAGAAATCACTTCAAGGGATGTTAAACATTTGTCACCGACTCGGGTTCAACAGCAAAATGGTGGGTTAAGAAGCAATCATGTTGCACAGAATCCCTCCTACCAGCAAACCAATGCAAGGGAAGAATATATTGATCATGACTTTCCTCGCGGTCAAGGTGACAGTGCTTACTATCCTTATAATCAGCCTGCCTTCGAGCAGCAAGATGCACACTTTCACCCCAATGATGTGCATTTCGTGAATCAAGGACCTCAGATTCAACACATTATGCATTACTCTCCAATCACTATCCCTATTATGCATAATACTCATAATCCTAGTCCACTGACTATACCCTCATATGCAGTGGCAGGACCTATGATTTTCCCAAATAGAGAATCCCCAGTCCCATTCCATCAAGGATGGCCAGGAATGGATATGCATGGACAGCAAAACCTCTCACAATGGACAGATATGCATGGGAACACTGGTGTTGGCAGTGGATGGAATCAGCATCACCCTTCTCAGCCAGTTCAACAACAACATCCACATAGTTTTGGACATTACCCACAGCACCAGGGGGGGCACTGGGTTCCTCAGGAATACAATGACTATGGAAGTGGAACGGTACTTCAGAAACAAGTTGAACACGCTCAAGGTCCATATTTCGACAACAGCCAAAGTGGCAATCGTTTCAATTCAAATGGCCAGCACCATATACAGAAACAAGTCAATAATATTGGTCAAAGCCAATCATCATTAAAGTATCCAGTTGTATCAGACGGTGGACCTAAGGGAAAAGGTCTAAGATTAGGAAAGCAGAATAAGCAAAAAGGGTTGTCTGACTGCAGCACCAAACACATTAACAGAGATATCTCAGATCAGATGAAGGCTCAAACGTTGGGAAAATCTCAAAGAGGCAAGAAAGGTAATCGTAAAAACAGCGCTGTGGAAGGAGATGATACAAAAGAACTGACAGAAGTCGAGCAAGCAGCAGAAGAAAAGCGAGCGGAACTTATTGAGACTCCTGCGGTCCGAATTCTCATGAAGAACTTTTATCGCAAATTCAGACTTCAAGAAAAGGAGTCTCTTGAAGGCGCTGAAGAGTACGCGGAGGTATGCCTTGCTAACCCTCATTTTGAACCATCCGTACATTGGCGCATTTATCTTGAACTCGCCGACCTGTCAAAGCGCTCAAATAAATTGAACAGAGCAAGAAATTTATATTCTAAAGTCTGTACATTGCAACCGTACGCGAGCCAGGGTTGGTTGGAACGAAGCAAACTTGAGGAAAAGTGTGGCAAATTGGAATGCTGTTCGAAAATTTTGTGCGACGGGTTGAGATATTGCCCAGCGAATGAGAACTTACGAACAAGAGCAATAAAACATGAAGAAAGAATGGCATATGAATCTCACGACGGCGATTTGAGTCGTGCTAGGAAACTTCTCGAACCAACAGCAAGTATGGACATAGAAAAGGTCTGGAGAACACGCTTAGAAGGAGCTCTTATGGAAGCGAGAGGTGGCAATATCGACATCGCCCGAAGCGAACTGAAGAAACTGATGAAAAGTGTATCTTGGTACGGACCATTGTATCTAGAGGCCTTCCGACTTGAGCGGGACTGCGATCTCCCTGAGCGTGCCCTTCACATTGTGAATGACGGCCTTAAAGAAATCCCTCGCTATGGTCCACTATGGTTTGGAGCTTTTCGTATTTGTGAAGGCATAGATATCCAGAATGGCGATTTACACCTACCACGGACCTTCGACTACATTGATCGAGCTATCAAGTCTATTAGTAGAGAATTAATTTGGAAGGTTCAGATGGAAGCAGCACAGGCCCTCGAAAGAGCCGCACATATATCTATTAGCAAAGACTCAAATCAATGCCTCAGCGATCTTCTCACAGAAACCAGGAAACGCTTCACAAAAACAATTTTTTTTTGTCCAGAAAACTTATGCTGGAAAGCCTGGCTTGCCGAAGGGAGAATGGAACTCTCAGCAGGCAGGTTTGACGAGGCCCGGCAGTTATTTTTGAAGAGCTTCTCTGTTGTTCCTACAAAGGGTCGCCCATCAGTGCTTTTAGAATGTGTAAGACTGGAAGAGTTCGTTGGGAATATTGATGTTGCAAAAGCAATTCTATGTAAGACTAGAACAGAGGCCAAAGCTGACTGGAAAGTATGGCTGCAGAGCGTATCAATGGAAGTCAGAAGTGGCAATCGTAAATTGGCAATTAGTCTGGCTCAGAAAGGTCTCTCGGAGCATTCCGGTACAGGCCGTTTGTGGGCAACCCTTGTACAACTTCATCAAGATGACGGAGAAGAGCAACAGATGAAAGTGTTAGAAGAAGCATTGCACGCAGTCCCAAAAAGTGGGGAGGTGTGGTGTGAAGCGGCTAGAATATACCTTAATCCATTTTCGCCCTTATTCGACGTAGGCGTATCATCTACCTACTTGGACTTCGCAACAAAATTCACTCCTCAGTACGGAGACAGCTTTTTGGAAGCACTTCGTCATGAGATGGTCAAGGCCATCACTAACGCATCCACTGATGTACACGGTGTTGCCACTGCCCTCCAAGATTGCCCCGAGGAAAATATCTTGAGCAGAATTATTGAATTATTTAATGATTCTGTAACAACCTTAATAACGAATAAGCAATCTACAAACGAAGTCGACAAAGTGATTGGGGAGCTTGATACGACTAAGCTTGAGCTTCGGTGCTCGAATGCAGACCCAGACTACGGGAAACTTTGGTTCTATAGTCGATCAAAACCATCTGATACAGCCAGAAAAGTACTGGAACAGGCGAAACAGGTCATTTGGAATGACCTCAGAGGCTATTCATTTATTTATATTTTTGCATCGATGAGACAGGAATCCATTAAATTCTGCAGCAAGTCAAACATCAAAGTTAATGTTCCAAGTTTAACAGACTTATTGAATGGCACAAAACTAAAAGAAGATTGTCTTTTGAAAGGAATATCGATGGCTGACTTCGTCACTGGATTCATTGAAGTAAATGGGGAAGTCAATTTACAGAGTTTGAGCTTATTTGACCGAAGAAAATTTCTTTTTGGTTCTGATTTACTGTTAACATGGAAACCTTTAAATTAAAAGAGCCCTTCATTTCTAAGAACTTAATTTATGAGTCTGTGATAACTTGAAGTCACACGATCAAGCGAAGATGATGATCTCATCTTGAAGCGTCTCTTGTTCGCATCGTTCCTGCAGTGAAGAGAAATCCAAGCAGAGTTGTTTGAAATTAAAATCACAAATCTACTTTTTAATTTATCGTCCTTCTTTGCAACGCATTATTTTTTGTTGCATGTCTTTGACTTTTGTTATAATCATTACCAGCAAATAAGCATTCATTTGCAAATGTAGCAGTCAGGTTTCTATCACTGTATCACAAAGAATATGTTCACGATTTGCGCCTGTTTACTTCGACGCTTTCTAATGTACTAGTATCCAGATAACATTTCATGATCTTGTAATACGGCTCCTGATTGTTATCTCCAGCTTGATTTGCAGTTGCTTTCCCCATGGACGATTGAGTTTGTATTATAGCAGCTAATCCTTGTTCATCGCGGCCTTCATCTTTGTGCTTTCTTAAAACACGAATCGCCACTCTTCCGTGCATTCAACTACAACATAGATACAACAAAACTTGATACCAAAGGTTTCCAATGGCTGCTCTCCATTATTATTTTGAGACAATCCCTTGAAGTCATCACCATTCCACTCCTGAAATCATGAAAAAGCTTCAAGAAATCCTTTCCATTGATCGCTCTGTTTCCATCTTGACAACAACTGCATTTAAAACCATACAACTGCATTCAAAACAATACACACACTTTTTGCATATATTCTTCGCAAACTTAAAATCATCAATGATGCCCCACATTTCTCGTGTAATACAATACTTCCAATTCAATTTCCTGCTCAGAATTCTATACACTATCAAAATACAAAAAAATCATTGGAGTTCTGAGCCCCAAGGAGGCGCTAGTAATCACAGCTTTGTCAATGGTCCACCACCTTATAATATGTTATTTTCTTCAAATGATTTATATCTATCCTCCTCAAGGGCAAGAAATTTTGCTTGAACCCAAGCTTGGTATCTAAAAGAAGCTTCAATAGAGCTCAATAATGATGTTTTTGAAACTATCAGCACTAATCCAACATGGCTATCCCAAGGTTGTAGTTAACAGTTAAAAACGGTAAATGGAGACCTATTGAATTATGAATTATTCATCATTCATATACCAACAGTTCTCACATATTATCATAAGAAGTAAGTCACACTCGGCACGCGACATTAGATAGACTGCATTCAAATAGTCCAAACAGCCACTAGCTCCAATCCACTAAGTAATACAGGAACCATATTAAGATGGCTTTGTATTCAGGTATCATTTTCAAGGTCCTCGCGATGTTGCTAGTAATGCGACGAACTGCAGCAAAATTCGAACCGTATGCACTGAATGGCGGTCTAGTTTCTGCCATTGCGGGAAGGGACTATGTCATCATAGCCTCTGATACTAGGTTAACTGATGGAGGTTACAATATACTGACACGGGAGCATCTTCGGAGCCGACTTTGGGCTGCGACGAATTCCTTTGGCTTAGATTCATCTCTACTAGAAGAGGATGGAAGTGTCACGTTTCCGTGTAAAATTGATAACGAGGAAAAAGAGATAAAAGATGTTGCAACATTTTCATGTTTTCCAACATTTATAGCAAGCTCTGGTTGCTCCTCAGATTGCGAAGCATTGAAACGGCAAATACGATCAGAAATTGATGCGCATCAAAACTGGAACTATGGTAGAGATACCCTCACTCCTACTGGAATTGCGAACCTTCTAGGGCAAACTCTCTATTCGAGACGATCATTCCCTTTTTACTCTTTCTGTATACTTGCTGGGCTGACAAAAGAAGGACATGCCAATGTCCATGTCTACGATGCGATAGGTTCCCACGAAAGAGTCGCAGTGGCTTGTGCGGGGAATGCGAAAGAAATGTTGCAGCCAGTTTTGGATCGAATGTTTGCAACATCGATCGAAGATATAGACGATTTGGAAGTGAATTCCAAATCGTTTAGCACTGAGCTTCAAAGAGACGAAAGAGCTGTCAATGCTTCCCAGCAAAGAGTTGGTCTTACATTGCAACCTCCTGTGGAGACACACGTTATGTGCGATGCAAAAGAAGCTACGGATATGCTTGTCAGAGGATATCGATCGGTTGCTGAAAGGGAGATTTCTATTGGTGACAACGTTGTGGTATGCGTCATTAGACGGATTGAAGGAGGTGGGACTCCAACCTTTGAAATGCAAGTGACTAAATGTCCACTGAAAAAACATTAGTTGCAAAATTAACTTCTTAGATAGACAACTTTTACGCGATGCCTACAATAATTTAACGGAATGCTCCACGGAAACGTTCTACCTTTTCACGCATTTGAATCAAATCACTGTTTATCTTCGCTGACACATCTGACGATTTATCATGTAGCGATTGAATGTCGATATTAGCAGTATTCTTTATGGCAGTCATCGGATCAACTCCGAATTTTTCCAACATTGATGCTTGATCATTGCGCTTCATTCCCTTGAGCGTCATTACTGTTTGCAAATCCAAAGCGGACCCGCCCTGCCACTGAACTTTAAAAACATCTATAAGGAGCTCTGCTGGAGTTCCGACGAGTTTCAGTAGAATCTCAATGCGCTGAAATTGTTTGGTCACCAACTTCGTGTACATGGCAGGTGCAATTGAAGATCCCACCTGATTGCTTGGTGAACGACTTGGTGACGATGCATCTACCTTCTCCAACACAGGCAGCTTTAGCAACAGTGTTTTGAGATTGTATACATCAAGTAACAATTGTTGGGTACCACTCTCACTAATTCGTTTCTGACGAGTTATTGTGTTGTAAAATGCATTGGTGAAAATCATTGCAAACTGATCACAAAAGTTACGAAAGTATGAGTTGGGAAGCAAAGATTTCACCTTGACAACAAAGGGCTGGACTTCGTTGTGCATAGAACGGACATATGCCGATTCTTCACCAACAACATCAAGAGCACTCCAATTGATATTGTACATCCCTTTGAATGCTTGATCCGTTCTATGGACCAAACCAGAAACTAGAACCTTGATCCCTTTTGCTGTGACATCATGAAATGCTTCCTCTTCGCTGCTCATATCAACTTTCGACTTGTATTTATCTTCTATCTTATCAACGATGAGATCTTGGAGGGCTTCAACGGTTTCGGAACAGTATTCACAAGTGTCAATCACATAACAGATATTTGTCTCATCTCCCTTCGGAATGCGGTAGATATCTTTGATGCCGCTTCCGCTACCAGCTGTCAGCCCAGCAATGCTTAGACCACCAATAGCAGCTGCGGGACCGTACAATGCCGATGGATACTTGGACGCCAATACTGTTGCATATTTTCTCAACGTTCGCTGGAATGCACGGTACAAAAGAAATAGCGTCTTCCCCTTTGTAAGAGTAGTGCACCGTGTAATACTGTTCTTAATATATAAGAACAGATTTGTGGATGATGTCAATACAGGCAGCTCTCCTCTCGAGTCGACTGTTGAATTCGACGCAGCCTCCTTCAACTGTTCATCCATATTTTCTTCCTCCAAAGCAATGTACGGACCCATGAATTTCTCAAAAGCACTTGAAGCCACACCAATCAGCGGAGGCACAACTACGGGGGCATCATTAACTCTATTAAAATGTGCCATGTCTAGATCTTCATTTCCATCTTGTTGCTGATTCATGGAATCTTCCCGCTTTTTTCTGTCATTCATTTGGCGTTCATATTTGATTCGTATACCTTCCGCACTTCCCGCCGCAACAGCCTTTCCACTGGGACCAAATTCCAATACTTCTCCATCTTCTCCCACAGCTGGGACCTTTTCATTCTTTCCAGACAATCCATCATCAAAGTCAGTCCCATACTCTCTCTGAAGCCATGCTGTCATTTCTTTCTCAAACAACATAGTCTTTTGCAGCGCCTTTAGCAAGACAGATACATTTTCACAATCGCGATCATGCAATGCCTTCATCGACCCATCCTTGCTTGAGAATAAAAGCAAAATATGTTTCGCACATTCTGACAAGAACGCACGTGTCATGTGATACTCCATGTTCCAATATTTTGGAAACACAGAAGGAAAGGCTTCATCAAGTTCCCTCAGCATACGCCTGTACCATGCATACCGCCTTTCAATTTGATCCAAACTTGCTGGATTGGGGTTTGACAGTGCAGAATTTTCTTTTTCATCCTTATTCTCGTTCGAGAGAATGATCTTAAAACTAGGTTTTTGCGGCGTGGCCAAATTGGCTCCTCCGGACGAAGTATTATTTTTGGGATGAAAAAGCTGGGCATAAGGTTCCAAGTGATCCGCACAAAAAACTTTCATGAATTCTTTGCGTTTACTCATTCCTAGCGCATCAAGAACGTGGCATGCATCATTCAATGAAGCCGGGGGGAGCGGAATCGCAGCCTTGGATTCTCCATCTTCCTCCGATTGATCCATCTTGTGCGAAACCGCCTTTCCCTTCTTCGCTTTTTTCTTCCTTTTCTCATCATCCCGTTTTTTCTTCTCGAGCGCCTTTGCACCGCCAAATCCAGCTACCCGAAACGCAAATATGATCCCTTGATTTAAATTAACTCTAATTCGCTCCACGTCTTGCTTCACTAACCTCATCTTCTCAACACTATCCATGTATCCCTCAAAGTGACCCAAAAGGAGCTGAACGGCATCCACTAAATTAGCAGCATTTTTATAATCTGGCGGATTGCATGAAGATCTTACCGCATACCTCAATTGTTTCACAGCATGAAGTAACATGTGCAATCTCTTCAGAGCGGTGATGGTTTTACTAAGGTGCTTCTTTGCAAAATCCAATTGTTTCATTTCTATTGTAATTTCCTGTACTGCTTGTTCACTTTGATTAGCTTTAATTTGCACGGTAGTGACGCGTTCATGTAGATGTTTTACGGCATGCTTGGCTCTGGTCACATCGGAGAGCGTGAGGTCTGCTAGGTCTGATTGTTTCTGTATAGTGGACGATATGGATTCGTCCAATGTCGTGATTCTTTTATCTAGAGTTGAGCGTAGGCTTGGCAGAGCTGTGATGAGGGACGCTTCTGTTTTGTAGTGATGGTTGAGAAAATCTACGGGGTCAAATGCTGTTGAGGACGAGGCGGATGGTGCATTGCCATTGCCGTTACTATTGCCATTGCTAGAGGAGGAGGTTGTATTTGCATTATGATTTCCGGGTGCACCACTTTTACGGAAAGAATCAATTGTGTCAATCAAGGCTTCAGGATCTTGAGACAATGGAGGCTTTGTTGAGTGCTTTTCCTTTGCCTTTGCCGTTGGTTGATTTAATTCTGTCGTCATTGTTGTTGCATTCAAATTAGAGCGTCGTGTGGGATAGATGATAGAAAATGGTTGATGATGGTTGATGATGTAAATGGAAATACGAAGGTGTCCGGTGTCCGTCGTGTCTCGTGTCTGTCTCGTGTAAGAGTATGTGTTGAAAAAAGCATTGGAATTATTAGAACAAAAAAAGAACTGGGGAGAAAAGAGAGAGAGAGAGGGAGGACTACTCATAAAAAGCAGGTGACACAAGCCACAAGCGAAAGCATGCGCCCGTATGTAAGTAGAGAGAATTCTTAGTTACTATTTATTATTCTTTCCTTCTCTCTTCTCACTAAACAACCCACAAGTTCATTCATCATGTTGCAGAGTAACAACGTAAGCTACGCTCCAGTACAATCTGATGTCAGAAGCGACGAGGAGAGCGTTTCCTTTATTCCTACTGGAATTCAACCTTCTTCAGCCAGCAGTGGCAATCACCACCTTACTTATTCAATCGATGGGAGTGAGGATACCAGCACTACATTCATTTCCAACGACAACTTTAATACCAGCGCGGCGGCTCAATTACAATCTCAAAATCAACAAGGCAACGAAGTCGAAATTGTTGCAGCTGTAGCAGTACCGAACACAATCCGACCACCGAAAGTTAGAACTAGCACCTACACTCATCCCAGTGTCACATTCGCAAAGAAACTAGCGATACTCTTGTGCGGCCTCTTTCTAGCTTATATAAGTAGCTTGGAGTCATTGGTCTTCTTTGCATATAAAAGTATTGTGCGGCACGAGCTTACCTTTTTTCTCATTTCTGCCGTTTGGGCAATTTCCACCATGTGTTTAGTAGCTGGTAGCATTGTCGGAGCTTATAAAGGGAAATGGCGGCTTTTGGCTCCTGGAATTGCAGCATACCACACGGCTACTCTCATAAGTAGGTTGGTCATCTAAAGGAATTTGTCATACAAAGCAATTGTGATGGAAGGAGTGGATGCGATTGGTTTCATGGATGATATGTATATATGTTGAGCGCAAGGCAATTAGACAGAAGACTAAAATTTAATAACTGATAATATTGGCTTCAACATAAAACCGTTTTGTGAATCAAAATCAAGTAAATACACTCCTGCAGTTGTATAGTGCAGTGCGTACTGTATTGTTATCATGAATCAAAATTATGGTTCGAATGATTGCTGCAGTCAGTACCTAATGAAACCTAATGAGACATTCTTTCAACAGGACACGATGCGATTGTATCGAGGAGACAAATATATCCGTTATGACTTGTATGCGACCAAGAAGATACTCTCCTATGCTTGTGATTCACATTTTTTTTTCTATTATGCAAGTGCAACTTTCACTTCTTGTGAACAGATGATAACATCCAATTTATCCCAATGATTTGGGATGTGGGGGTTGTGTGGGGGGGGCGGCCCATCGCGTAAACGCAATAGGCCAGTTCAAAAATTATAGAGAAACTAGACTCTGAGAGCCTAGTAATGAAGGATCACGTACAGCCAGAGGTATTTCACTCGTGAATGGCCAGCTCCTCTCCGTGCCGATGCTTCTTCATGATCAAGCACTGACTCTCTAAGGTAAGTATAATTAAGACATAATATGCGATCGACCCAAACCCTACCCGTCCGTCAAATAAGGAAACTTTGATGCCCAAACATTGCAGCATAGAATTGATTAGTTTTCCTCTTTTGCTGTCCGTGTTGGTTGAATATCTACCATCCATGTAGGTCGGGGGGTTACAAGCTACCAATTTCAAAATTCACACACTCTGGAATTAGGAATTGCCAGCAATAACTTTATACAAATAACAAACAATGAACTATCAATCCAATCAGTTATTCGTTATTTGGGAATTGAGATGAGGGCAGCAGTTCAGAATCTTCTTCTAGTTGATCGTGGCTCGTGACATGGTGGCATTATTCCAAAGTTCGACAGAAATAAGCAGTCAACAGGATCGCTCTACTCTCTTCCTTCGTCTCTCCTTCGAAACTTTCAATTTACAATTATTCAACCATCTCATACAATAGCTCATAGCTCATAGCTCATAGAGGCTCATAGCTCATAGCGCGATCTGTCACCTATCTCACTCTAGCTAGAGACCATAGAGAGAGCATTGTACATGTCTCTACTAACTAATTACGATACAAATGTCTGCGTTATCATACTATCGGTTCTTCTTCCATTAATATGCATTTGGTTAGTAGGCTTTGAATGGATCAGATCTACAACGAAATCATCGCCCAAGGTGACGAGGAGACCGCATCCAAAGGAGAAAGGAAATCTCTTCATTATTGACGGTTGCAATGGACCACTCAAGCTTACCAAGACACCATTCGACATGGAATCTTGTGATAAACGAAATTCAACATTAATTTCGTTTCTGCATGTGAAAAATGAAGAAAATATGGGAGATAGAATGGATCTTCTACCAAAGATTGATTTACTGCTTCATAGGATGGATTCTTTTAACCGTGCAGTTGTGTTTTTCGATGGAAAAGGAATGAAACACATTAAAAATAGGCTTTGGAATGTAAATCCGTGGCTTCAAGTACAAGTTACTGACAGCAAAGATGAAGTAGACGATGTCGTTGTGGAATTGGTCGAAGCACGTACTCGCGCGAAGGAGAATTCGTTGACAGGGATAAGCACCTCAACTATGACATCTGGCAGAGAATCCTTGGAGGATGTAATTGCTGATATATCTGCGAGTGCTTCATCTAGTGATCTAGACGAAGATTACGAAAACCTTACAATTTACACATTGATGAGAAATGAACAAGGAGGAGGAAGAAAGCGAAACCATTTGAAACCCCTTTGTCTACTTCGGCCTGACTCGCCTTATTGCGCATTCACATCATCTACAAAATCAAACATTCCCTGGTTCCAAAAGCACGAAAAGTCGACATTGAAGCAAATATCGAACTGGAAAATACATCGATTAATTGGAAGAATTGAAAAGAGAATACTTCAAGCAAAATCAAAAAATGAAACGGTAGTCGTGACAGATGATATACTCCTCCGACAACGAGTCATTGCTTGTGGTGGATTTGTCATGACATTTGAACAGTTGTGGAATCTATTGACAGGCTTTGAGTAATGGATAAAAAAAACATATTCATATAGCAGTTTTGAAATCTTTTTACTTCCCCTACTTGTACACGCACTCGCATTATATCAAAGGTTACAATCCTTTTCAACACCTCCACCTGTTTCCGCAATTCAAACAAAAGACAAAGACAGTCATGGGTTCATCAGCACTCCTCGTCTGTTTTTGTGTACTAGTTGTCTTGATACTTTTACACCTCCCACAAGTGAATAGACTCGCCAGAAGAAGATCACCCTTGATTCCACACATTTCATTGATCTTTCCTTCATTTGCTTGTTCCCAGTCCAATCGCCTCGAATCCTTCAATTTTGCTTCTGCTTTGTTCCTCTCCTCACTCTTTTCTGCTGTGGCCAACTGTTCAGGTGCGAGGGTGACCAACGTTTCAGGCTGTGTTGATCCTAAAATTACATTTTCACGAAGGTCAGAGTTCTTTTTGAGATTGAAGATGAGCGAACGAATTTTATCAAGATAACTTTGTTTGATTCCCTTCGAATATTCGTGGCATGCAATTTCAACCTCGGTAGCGCGGCTGATTGTAAGTGATTTAATTGCCTCAATGTGAATATCACTCTTCGTGAGCGATGCAGTGGATAGGTTGAATATCTGATGCAATTTATTGGCAGTACTTTTGCGCAGAGGTGGCAAATGATCCCAATCAGTACCGCTGGTAGAAGAGGAGGACGACGCAGCAACTACAGGAGCGGTGGTAGGCTTCTTTGTTGCAACGGGCTTTGCTTTTGTTTTTAAAGAACTACCTGCAGAAGGAGACTTGCCGACGCCACCCTGTTTAGCGAGTTGCTTCCATCTCTTGACAAGAGCTTTTGCCTT
>Ga0307981_1000418_pt1 | contig 42526 bp, 41 predicted proteins | sample OrgLakmetagen987_FD_201849 | JGI IMG/M metagenome (GOLD analysis project Ga0307981, IMG submission 201849) | Saline water microbial communities from Organic Lake, Antarctica - #987 | ecosystem: Environmental > Aquatic > Non-marine Saline and Alkaline > Saline | place: Antarctica: Organic Lake... | reverse complement strand
CTCAAACTCCCCCGAGGTTTCTCTGGCAAGATGAAGGGGATCAGGTCAGGGTTGATTGCAGCCGTGTGAAGCCCCGGAACCGGATGCGGTTGGAGCGTGTCGCGTTGGTGATCGTGTAGTCGGGAAAGCGTTTGAGAAAGTGATCCAGCGCGATGCGGCCCTCCATGCGGGCGAGGGTCAGGCCGACGCAGGTGTGCGGCCCGCCGGCGAAGGCGAGGTGGCGGTTGGGTTTTCGGTTTGGGTTCAACTGGTCGGGCTGATCGAATTGCGCGGGGTCGCGGTTGGCGGCGCCGATGCAGAGGTGCAGGTCGGTGCCTTTGGGGATGTTTGTGCCGTGCAGCGTGATGTCTTTGGTGGTCAGGCGGTTGCCGAACTGGTTCGGGCTTTCGAGCCGCAGGAATTCGTCTGTTGCGCCAGCCATGAGGTCGGGGTTTGCGATGAGGTGATTGCGGGTGGCGCGGTCATGGCTCAACCAGTTGAGTGCATTGCCGATCAGGTTGGTCGTTGTCTCGTGGCCCGCGTTCAGGATAAATATACAGTTCTGGTAGAGCTCGTCCTCGCTTAGCCCGCCATCGTCATCGGACTGGATCAGCCGGGTTAGCACGTCAGTTTCGGGGTCGCGGGGGTTTGCGCGGCGGTCTTCGATGATGGCGCGCAGGTAGCCGAGAAAATCGGTGACGGCCTGGTTGCCTGTCGCGTGTTGTTCGGGGGTCAGCACCGGTTCCAGCGCGCCGAGGATTGCGAGGGACCAGTCGCGCAGGGGATCGCGGCTGTCCGGGGGCAGGCCCAGCAGGTTGCCGATGACCTCGATGGGTATCCGGGCGGCATAGTCGGCGATCAGGTCGGGTTTTGCGGGCAGATCGTCGAGTAGTCGGGTAACGAGGCTATGCAGGCCGGGCTCCATCTGTGCCAATGCGCGGGGCGTCATGGCGCCGGTCATCACGCGGCGCACGCGGCTGTGCAGCGGTGGGTCGTTAAACACCAGCGAGGTCGTGTGATGTTGGTAAAGCGGCGTGCCCAGCCCGAATTTGGGGCCGAACACGCGCTTTTTATCCGAAATATAGGTGTCCGTATCGCGGTAGATGCGGTCCAGATCGGCATGGCGCGATATCACGAAAGATCCGTCCCTTTGCACGCAGGCCGGGGCGCGGTCGCGCAGCCAGGCGTAGGTCGGGTAAGGGTCGTCGAGAAAGCCCCGTGGTGGGTCGGTGAGGTCGAATGTCATAGCCACAGCTAGCCACGCGGGGGCGCCCGGGGCAAGCGTCGCGTTGACAGCCGGGCCGGGCTGTGGCCCCTTGCAGCAGAGTGCCGCGTTATTTTGAGGGACTACACGCATGACCCGATTGTTCGATCTGCCCACCGCGCCGCTGGTGCCTGTCACCGGAGAGGCCACGCAGTTCCCCGTGCACCGGTTGTTCTGTGTCGGGCGCAATTATGCGGCCCATGCCGCGGAGATGGGCAGCGATGTCGACCGTGAGGCACCGTTTTATTTCACCAAGTCGCCTGCGTCTGTGGCGCTGTCCGGGCAGATTTTGCCCTATCCGCCGGGCACGTCCAATTATCATCATGAGATGGAATTGGCGGTTTATCTGGGCGGCGATGCGTTCCGGGTGTCCGAGGCGGATGCGATGGACGCGGTCTTTGGCTACGGCTGCGCGCTCGACATGACGCGGCGGGATTTGCAGGGGCAGGCCAAGGACAAGCGCCGCCCGTGGGATCTGGGCAAGGATGTGGAGGGGTCGGGAATTCTCGCGCCTTTGACGCGGGCCGGGGCGTTTGGCACGCCAAAGGATCAGCGTATCTGGCTGGAGGTCAATGGCGAGGCGCGGCAGGACGCAAGCCTGGCCGAGCTGATCCATTCGGTGCCTGCGGTGATCGCGGACCTGTCGAAATACTACCACCTGCGCGCTGGTGACGTGATCCTGACGGGCACACCTGCGGGCGTGGGATCGGTGCAGCCGGGGGATGTCTTGCGCGGCGGCATCGACGGGCTGGAGGAGATATCGTTGACTATTGGCGCGCCCGAATGACGCTGCCCGTTGTCATAGCGGGCGGTGGCATTGGCGGGCTGGCGGCGGCCATCGGGCTGGCTAATCGGGGAATCGCCTGCACCGTATTGGAGCGGAGCGCTGCCTTTGGCGAAATCGGTGCGGGTATTCAGCTGGGCCCCAACGCCTTTCACGCGTTCGATTATCTGGGGGTGGGCGACACGGCCCGCGCGATGGCGGTCTATATCGACAATCTGCGGCTGATGGATGCGCTGAGCGGCGCGCAGATCGCCTGTATCCCGTTGGGCGCGGAATTTCGTGCCACCATGGGCAACCCCTATGCCGTGGTGCATCGCGGCGATCTTCACGGCGTGCTTCTGGCAGCCTGCAAGGCGCATGATCTGGTGACGCTGCGCACGCAGGCGGGTGTCACGGGGTATCGCGAGGGCGCGCATGGCACCACCGCGATTCTGCACAACGGCGACAGCGTCGAAAGCGCCGCTCTGATCGGTGCGGACGGTCTGCATTCCGCGATACGCGCGCAGATGCTGGACGACGGCGCGCCGCGCAATTCCGGCCATACCACATACCGCTCGGTCATTCCGCGCGCCGATATGCCCGAAGATCTGCGCTGGAACGATGCGGTGCTCTGGGCCGGGCCGAAATGCCATATCGTGCATTATCCCCTTAAAGGCGGCGAGATGTTCAACCTTGTCGTCACCTACCACAATGACGCGCCCAAAGAGATCGCAGGCCAGCCGGTGGACCATGCCGAGGTGGCGCGCGGTTTCGCCCATGTCGCCCCCATCGCGCGCCAGATCATCGACCGGGGGCAGGGGTGGAAGGCCTGGGTGCTGTGTGACCGCGACCCGGTGATGCGCTGGACCGATGGCAATGTCGCGCTGCTGGGGGATGCCGCGCATCCGATGTTGCAATACATGGCGCAGGGGGCGTGCATGGCGCTCGAGGATGCGGTGTGCCTGTCGGACGAATTGCAGCACGAGGTCACGCCGGATGCCCTGCAAAGATACCAGACCCGCCGCTATCTGCGCACCGCGCGGGTGCAGTTGCAATCACGCGAAGTGGGCGCCCATGTCTATCACGCGCAAGGCGCGCATGCGGCGCTGCGCAACGCGGTGATGCAGGCCCGCAGCCCGCGCGACTGGTATGATCAGATCGGCTGGCTTTATGGCAGCACCGGGTTGCAGGGCGCGCTGTCATCCGAAACGATGTCGCAAGGCTGGCGCATAAAATTTATAGCCAACACCGCATAACCAGTGCAAGCTGTCAGTATAGAACAATAAACAATCGAAGTCTCTGGGAGGATGACAATGACAACACGCAGAACATTTCTGACCGCTTTGGGCGGTGTCGCAGCCGTCATGATAGGCAGCGCGGCCATGGCCCAGGAGGTCACGCTGAAACTTCACCAGTTCCTGCCCGCGCAGGCCAATGTGCCCAGGCTGGTGCTGGATGTCTGGGCCGACAATGTCGAGCAGGCCAGCGAAGGCCGCATCAAGGTCGACCGCTTTCCGTCCATGCAACTGGGCGGCAGCCCGCCCGAATTGATGGATCAGGCCATCGACGGCATCGCCGATGTGGTCTGGACCGTGGTCGGCTACACGCCCGGCCGCTTTCCCAGCACCGAGGTGTTCGAGCTGCCCTTTATGGTGACCGATGCCGAGGCCGCCAGCCGCGCCTATTGGATGATGTTCGAGAAACACATGAAGGACACGGAGTTTGCCAATGTGCATATCCTTGGCACGTGGGTCCACGGCCCCGGTCTCTTGCACACCAAGGATCCGGTGAATACGCCTGCCGACCTGCAGGGCATGAAGATTCGCGGCGGCTCGCGTCTGGCGAACGATCTGCTGACGCTGCTGGGGGCCACGCCCGTCGGCATGCCGGTGCCTGCGGTGTCCGAAGCCTTGTCCAAAGGCGTGATCGACGGGACGACGATTCCCTGGGAGGTCACGACCGCTTTGAAAGTGCCCGAGCTTGTCGGCAATCACACCGAATTCGAGGGGCCTGCGCTTTATAACCTCACCTTCGTTCTGGCGATGAACAAGGCCAGGTATGATGGCCTGCCCGACGATCTGAAAAAGGTGATCGACGACAATTCGGGCCTCGAATTTTCGGCCTTTGCGGGCAAGACCCAAGCGGGTGCCGACGGCCCCGCTCGTCAGATCGCCGTCGACAACGGCAACAACATCATCACCATCGCCGCCGACCAGACGCAGGAATGGCAGGAACTGGCGCAGCCGGTTTATGACAACTGGATCGCGGATATGGAAGAGCGCGGCATCGACGGGCAGGCCCTGATCGACGAGGCGCGCGCGCTGATGGCAGAAAACAGCATGTAAACCCATGCGCCCCGGCGGGCATCGCGCTGCGCCGGGGCATCCCCTTTGGGGGAAGGGATCGACACAAGACATGCACCGTTTAATGGAATTCATCAGCCGCGGGATGGCCTATCTCGGCGGTATCGTGCTGAGCATATTGATCATACTGACCTGCGTGTCGGTGACGGGCCGCACGCTGAACGGCTGGCTGCACGACGATTTTTTACAGGGTCTTGCCCCCGGCTTCGCAGATTGGCTTCTGGCGCGCGGCATCGGCCCGATCAATGGCGATTTCGAGATCGTCGAGGCGGGTATCGCTTTTGCCATCTTTGCCTTTCTGCCGCTCTGCCAGATCACGGCGGGCCATGCGTCGGTCGATATCTTCACCTCGTTCCTGCCTGCCCGCGTGCAGCGTACCATGCGCGCCGTGACCGAGGTGGTGTTTGCGCTGGTGCTGGTGCTGATCGCATGGCGGCTTTACGAGGGACTCTTGTCGAAACACCAGAACGGCGAGACGTCGTGGCTGCTGCAATTCCCGATCTGGTGGGCCTATGCGGCCAGCTTTTTCGGGTCGGTCATGGCGGCCATCGTGGGCGTCTACATGGCGGGCGTGCGCATCGCCGAGGCCGCAACCGGGCGCGAAATCATTGCCGAAAGCAAGGGCGATGATCTGGAGGCCAAAGCGTGACCTCGCTCGAGATCGGGATGGCATCGTTCCCGGCCCTTCTGGTGCTGATCTTTTTGCGGGTGCCGATCGGCCTGTCGATGTTCCTGACGGGGTTCATCGGCTTCTGGATGGTCACCGGCGGCACCAATCTGGCGTTTGCCAAGCTCAAGAACGAGACCTATTCGACGTTTTCCAGCTATTCGCTGTCCATTGTGCCGATGTTCCTGCTGATGGGGCATTTCGCGACCTTGGGCGGCATGTCGAACGCGCTGTTCAAGGCTGCCGAAGGGTTTCTGGGTCACCGCAAGGGCGGCGTCGCCATGGCCTCGATCGGGGCCTGCGCAGGGTTTGGCGCGATCTGCGGATCGTCTTTGGCGACGGCGGCCACGATGGGCCGCGTGGCCCTGCCCGAATTGCGCCGCTACGGGTATGACGGCGGGTTTTCGACCGCCACACTGGCCGCAGGCGGCACGCTGGGCATCCTGATCCCGCCCTCGGTGGTGCTGGTGATCTACGCCATCCTGACCGAACAGAATATTGCGAAACTCTTCCTCGCCGCCTTCGTCCCCGGCATCATTGCCGCGCTGGGCTATGTGCTCGCGATCTCGATCTACGTGCGCCTTTACCCGGGTAGTGCGGGCACGCGCCCCCCCGTTCCCATGGCCGAGCGTTGGCGGGCATTGGCCGCCGTCTGGCCGGTGCTGCTGGTCTTCGGCCTTGTTGTCGGCGGCATTTACGCAGGCTGGTTCACACCCACCGAAGGGGCCGCCGTGGGGGCTGCGGGCACCGGCGTGATCGCATGGCTCAACGGCGGGCTGGGCTGGCACACACTGGGCGAAAGTTTCAGGGTGACGGCAAAATCCACCGCGATGGTGTTTTTCATCGTCCTCGGTGCCGCCTTTTACAACGGCTTTCTGGCGCTCACCCAAGTGCCGCAGGAAATCTCGGGCTGGGTCGTGGGGCAAGGTTACAACCCGTGGACGGTGCTGACGATCATCCTCGTTTTCTACCTCGTCTTCGGGTGCCTGATGGACAGCCTGTCGATGATCTTGCTGACCGTGCCGATCTTTTTCCCGGTCATCTCGGCGCTGGATTTCGGCATGTCGCCGGAACATCTGGCGATCTGGTTCGGCATCCTCGTGCTGATCGTGGTCGAGGTCGGGCTGATCACGCCCCCAGTGGGCATGAATCTGTTCATCATCAATGCGATGGATCGCGCGACGCCCATTATCGAGACCTACAAGGCGGTGTTGTTCTTTGTCGCCAGCGACATCGTCCGCGTGTTCATTCTGGTGATGTTCCCCGCGATCACGCTGTTCCTGCTGCCGGGGTGACGCGTATGTATCGCCCGCACAAGGTGACAGGCGAGACGCGAGGCGACGGCACAATCCTCCTGACTTCGGGTCATGCGATGTCGACGCCCGCGCGCGTCACACATGACTGGCTGGAGCGTTGGGCGCAGGCCACACCCGGCGCGCTCTTTCTGGCCGAACGCAGCGGTGACGGCTGGCGCGCGGTCACTTACGCCGAAACGCTGAACCGCGTCGATGCGCTGGCCGCCGGGCTGCTGGCGCATGGGTTGGGGCCGCAAACGCCGGTGCTGATCCTGTCGGGCAACGGCATCGACCACGGGCTGATGGCGCTGGCCGCGCAATCGGTGGGCATCCCGATCGCCCCCGTGGCCGAGCAATACAGTCTGATCCCCGGCGCCGAAACGCATCTGGCCCACGCGATGCAGCTCATCCGGCCGGGTATGGTCTTTGCCGAGGACGGCGCGCGGTTCGGACGCGCGCTGGGCCTGCCACTGTTCGAAAACCTGCCAAGTGTTGTCAGCCGCAACGCCACCGCCGGTCAGCACTTGCTCGACACGCTGATGCACGAGGGGCAGAGCGCGCTCATTGATGCCCGCGCCAGTGTCACGCCCCAAAGCGTCACCAAGATCCTGCTCACCTCGGGCAGCACATCCGCCCCCAAGGGGGTCGAGACGACCCAGGCCATGATGTGCACCAATCAGGCGCAGATCGCCGATGCGCTGCCCTTTGTCACCGCAAAACCACCAAGGTTGACCGATTGGCTGCCGTGGAATCACGTCTTCGGCGGATCGCATAATTTCAACATCGTGCTGGCCAACGGCGGCTCGATGCACATTGATGCGGGCAAGCCGGTGCGCCCTCTGGTCGACATCTCGCTGGAAAATCTGCGCGACGTGGGCGGCGGCACCATCGCGTTCAACGTGCCGCTGGGGTTCGCCATGCTGCGCGACGCGATGCGCGACGACCCAAAGCTGCGCGAGATGTATTTCCGCGACCTCGACATGCTGTTCTACGCGGGCGCGTCGCTGCCGCGGGACATCTGGGACGATCTGGGCATGATGGCGCGCGAAATCCGCGGCGACCTGCCGCTGTTCACCTCAAGCTGGGGTCTCACCGAAACCGCCCCCGCCTGCCTGATACAGCATCAGCCCGCGGACAGACCCGGCATCATCGGTGTGCCCGCGACCGGGACGACGGTCAAACTGATCCCCGAGGACGGCACCCGCTTTGAGGTCCGCGTCAAAGGCCCCAACGTCTTTGCGCGCTACCTGCGCGACCCGGTCCGCACGGCCGAGGCCTTTGACGAGGACGGCTTTTTCCGCTCTGGCGACGCCATGCGCTTTGTCGACCCGGAGGATTGGAGCCAGGGCCTGCGATTTGATGGTCGCATCTCCGAGGATTTCAAACTGCAATCGGGCACTTGGGTGCGCGCCGCGACCCTGCGCCCGACCATGCTCAGCGCATTGGCACCCTACGCGTCCGATCTGGTTATCTGCGGCGAAGGACGCGCCGAGATCGGCCTGCTGGTCTTTCCAGGCCCCGCCTTGCGCGACATGACAACGCCGCAGAACGGCGCGCTCTGGTCCGAAGCGGCGGATACCGCGCTGCGCGCAGGTTTGATGCCCGGCAACGGATCAGGATCATCGACCCGCGTCACCCGTCTTTTGGTGCTCGACGCCGCGCCATCCATGCCCGAGGGCGAGATCACGGCCAAAGGCAACCTCAACTTTCGCCGCGTGCTGCGCCTTCGCGCCGACATGGTCGAACGGCTTTATTCCGCTGACCCGAGCGTGATACGCCTGTAAAGAATTGGGCATTATTTCGCACTTTTTTCAAAACTTATGCGCTATAAAGCATAAATGCAAAGGCGCAACGACGCCGTGGGAGAAGAGAATGACCCAAACGGGCAATGCCGCGCAGGTCTTCGTGGACCGGCATCCGGCCGAGGGCCGCGCCGCCAAAACCGCCTTTCGCGAGGCGGGCACAGGCCGCAGCCTGACCTATGGCGAGCTGGCCACGCAGACCGGGCAGATGGCGGGCGCGCTGACCCGCGCAGGCCTGCGCCGCGAGGAACGCGCGCTGCTGCTGGTGCTGGACCAGATCGAATTCCCGGTCATCTTTTGGGGCGGAATCAAGGCGGGCGTGATCCCTATCCCGGTCAATACCCTGCTGGCAGCACCGGTCTATGCCGACATTCTGGCCGACAGCCGCGCGTCTATCCTGTTCGTCTCGGTGCAGCTTTATGACGTGATCGCGCCTGTGCTGGACGCGGCACCGCATCTGCAACATGTCGTCGTGATCGGCGATACGCAGCGCCCCGCCGACCTCCCTGATGGCAGCCAAAGCTACGCCGATTTCATCGCAGGTGCCCCCAACCTGCCTGCTGCACCCGCCAGCGAGGATGAGACGGCCTTCTGGCTTTATTCCTCGGGCTCGACCGGCAGGCCCAAGGGCGTGCGCCATGTCCACGGCGCGCTGCAGGCCACGTCCGACACCTACGGCGCGAAGGTGCTGGGCATTACCGACAGCGATGTGATCTTTTCCATCGCCAAGCTGTTCTTCGCCTACGGTCTGGGCAACGGCATGACCTTTCCCATGTCCGTCGGCGCAACGGCGATCCTGTTCCCCGGCAGACCCACCCCCGACAGCGTGAGTGACGTTCTGGCCAGCGAAAGGCCCAGCATCTTTTGCGGTGTGCCGACGCTTTATGCCGCTTTGGTGCATCACTTCTCGGCCCGGCCCATGCCCGACGCCCCCCTGCGCCTGTGCATTTCCGCCGGAGAGGCCCTGCCGCGCGAGGTCGGGCTGGCGTGGCGCAGGCTCTGGAATGTCGATATCCTTGACGGTGTCGGCAGCACCGAGATGCTGCACATTTTCCTGTCGAACGCGCCCGGCGATGTGGTCTACGGCACCTCTGGCGTGGCCGTTCCCGGCTACAACCTGCGGCTGGTCGATGAAGGCGACAACGACGTAGCCCCCGATACCGTGGGCGAATTGCTGGTGCAGGGCGCCTCGGCCGCCGACGGCTACTGGAACCAGCGCGGCAAGAGCCGGACGACGTTTCAGGGCGAATGGACCCGCACAGGCGACAAATACGAGCGCACCACCGAAGGCCGCTACATCTATTGCGGACGCACCGACGACATGTTCAAGGTGTCGGGTATCTGGGTGTCGCCGTTCGAGGTCGAACAGGCGCTGGGCGCGCATCCGGCGGTGCTGGAATCGGCGGTCGTCGCACAGCGCGACGCGGACGGGCTGGAAAAGCCCAAGGCCTTTGTCGTGCTCAAACCCGGCCAAGTTCTTGACGACCCGGACGCCCTGCGCGACCACGTCAAGGACCAGATTGGCAAGTGGAAATACCCCCGCTGGATCGAACTGGTGGACGACCTGCCCAAGACCGCGACGGGCAAGATACAACGCTTCAAACTGAGGGCAGATGCATGATTTGGTCACACGAAACAGCCGTTTTGCAGGCGGACGGCAAGGCATTGGAATATCGCTGCTGGGGGCCGCCACCGGACCGGGCTCCGACGATCGTGATGCTGCACGAGGGGCTTGGGTCGCTGTCGCTCTGGCGTGATTTTCCGGCTTTGGTGCAGCAGACGACGGGCTGCGGCGTGATGGCCTACAGCCGCGCGGGCTACGGTCAATCCGATCTGGCCGACCTGCCGCGCCCGGTTGATTACATGACGCACGAGGCGGTTACCGTGTTGCCGCAGGTGCTCGACGCTGTGGGCATTCGCAAGGGTATTCTGCTGGGGCACAGCGACGGCGCGACGATTGCCGCGATCTATGCGGGCTCGGTCGCGGATCACCGGATCCGGGGCCTGATCCTGATGGCGCCTCACTTTTTCACCGAACCCATGGGGCTGGCGCAGATCGCGCAGGCGACCGAGCTGCGCGAAAGGATGGCGCGCCATCACCGCGACCCCGACCACACGTTTCGCGGCTGGCACGATGCATGGATGTCCGGTGCGTTCCGGGACTGGAATGTGGCCGAGGTGATCGACTATCTGCGCGTGCCGGTGCTGGCCCTTCAGGGCCGCGAGGATCAATACGGCACGCTGGCGCAGATCGACGAGATCACCGAACGGTCCTATGCGCCGGTCGATGTCGAAATCCTTGAGGCGTGCCGTCACGAACCGCAGCGCGACCAGCCCGAAAAGACGCTGGCCGCGATCACCGAATTCGCCGCCCGCCTGCAGCGGATCGAGGCGGCTGAGGTCGCGACCCGGTGATGATGCGGCCCGCCCATGCCTATGTGCCGGGCCGCAACGCGCGCCACCCCGAGACAGCGTTCGACGCAGTCAAATCAAGCGTGGTGCCGGGTATGAGCGTGGCCCGGATTGCCGGGTCCGAGGCGTGGCAGACCGGGCTGGACCTTTATCGAACGGGCTATTTCTGGGAATGTCACGAAGTGCTCGAGGCGGTGTGGATGGCGCTGCCGGATGGTCCTGACAGGTCGGCGGTGCAGGCGGTGATCCAGCTGGCCAATGCCGCGCTCAAGGAGCGTATGGGCAAACCCCGCGCGGTGCTGCGGTTGTGTGATATGGCGCAGGGGCTGGCCGAGGCCGGGGCGGCGTCGGAGTTGCGGCCTGACTGGCTGGTGCCCGAGATCGCCAATTTGAGGGCAAAAAATGCACTATAATGCAATTATTATCCCATGATCTGGCAAATCTCTGCGCAAATATCGCTGATAAGCGGTTTACTCGGCCCGTCTTTGCACTAAAATGCACCTAATCAGAGAGTGTTGCCAATGCCCGACTTCATCGACTTTCAGACCAGCCCGGAGACGTATCGCCATTGGCGGGTCGACTACGACGGTCCGGTCGCGAATCTCTTCATGGATGTGGACGAAGATGGCGGGCTTTTCGACGGCTACCAGCTCAAGCTGAACTCTTACGATCTGGGCGTCGATATCGAGTTGGCGGATGTGGTCCAGCGGATGCGGTTCGAACACCCACAGGTCAAGGTCGTGGTGATGCGATCGGGCAAGGACCGTGTGTTCTGCGCCGGGGCCAACATCCGCATGCTGGGCGGCGCTGAACACGGGCATAAAGTCAACTTCTGCAAATTCACCAACGAGACGCGCAACACCTACGAGGCCGCCGAGGCCGACGGCAGCCAGAAATACATCTGTGCCATAAAGGGCGCTTGTGCGGGAGGCGGCTATGAGCTGGCGCTGGCCTGCAATCACATCATGCTGACCGATGACAGCACGTCGTCTGTGGCCCTGCCCGAGGTGCCATTATTGGCCGTTTTGCCCGGCACCGGCGGGCTGACCCGCGTGACTGACAAGCGGATGGTGCGCCGCGATCTAGCGGATGTGTTCTGCGCCACCGAAGAGGGCGTCAAGGGCAAACGCGCGCTGCAATGGCGGCTGGTGGACGAGGTCATCGCCAATTCGAAATTCGACGAGGTGGTGGTGATGCGGGCGCAGGAATTCGCCGCCGCATCTGCGAAACCGGACGTTGCAAAGGGCATCACGCTCGGCCCCGTGCAGCGCAAGATCACCGACGATGCGATCACCTATTCGCTGGTCGAGGTGTCTCTGGACCGCGCCGCGCATTCTGCCACGATCACGCTGAACGGCCCTTCGGCCGCCGCCCCTGCCGACATGGACGCCTTCACCGCCCAGGGCGATCAGGCCTGGATGCTGCGGCTGGCCCGTGAGTTGGACGACGCGATCCTGCATCTGCGGCTGAATGAGATGAACCTCGGCCTGCTGATGTTCCGCACGCAGGGCGACCCCGAAAGCGTGCTGTCGCACGAGGCGCTGCTGCTGGATAACGCCGATCACTGGCTGGCGAACGAAGTGCTGAGATATTGGAAACGCGTGCTCAAGCGGGTCGACGTGACGTCGCGCAGCCTCGTGGCGCTGGTCGAGCATGGGTCGTGCTTTGCGGGCGTTCTGGCAGAGCTTCTGTTCGCCGTGGACCGTTCCTACATGATGGAGGACGAGTTTGACGGCGACAATCGCCCGCTGGCCGCGATCACGCTCAGCAAGGGCAATTTCGGCGCATACCAGATGGGCAACGACCTGACCCGCCTGCAAACCCGGTTCCTCGGCACGCCCGAGATGGTCGATGCGGCGCAGGCGCGGGTCGGGACGCCGTTGGAGGCCGAAGAGGCCGACGAAGCGGGCCTTGTCACCATGATCCTCGACGATATCGACTGGGAGGATGAGATTCGCATCTTTGCCGAGGAACGCGCCAGTTTCAGCCCCGATGCGATGACGGGGATGGAGGCGAACCTGCGATTTGCCGGTCCAGAAACGATGGAGACGCGCATCTTCGGCCGTCTCACCGCCTGGCAGAACTGGATTTTCAACCGCCCCAACGCGGTCGGAGCCGAGGGCGCGTTGCAGCGTTACGGCACCGGGCTGCGCGGCAAATACGACATGGACCGCGTGTAGGCGCGACACGCGGTTTCTTTCAAAGAAACCGGCCGGAAACTTTGAAAGTTTCCGACCGCCAATGGAAAGGACAAGGCACAATGCTCGACCTGATCAACGTCAGCTACGACACGCAAATCCCCAACAATGTGGGGCTGAGCGAGGACAAAAAAGTGCTGAAAGCGCTGGAAAAATGGCACCCCGGTTATATCAACTGGTGGAACGACCTGATCCCGCAGAACTTTCAGGACAGCATGGTCTATCTGCGCACCGCCGTGTCCGTCGATCCCAAGGGCTGGGCAAAGTTCGACTACGTCAAGATGCCGGAATATCGCTGGGGCGTGCTGCTGGCCCCTGCTATGGAGAACCGCAAGATCCCCATGGGTGAACATCTGGGCGAGGCCGCGTGGCAGGAGGTGCCGGGCGAATACCGCAACATGCTCAAGCGGTTGATCGTGATTCAGGGCGATACGGAGCCGGGATCCGTCGAACAACAGCGGTTTCTCGGGCTGACCGCGCCCAGCCTTTATGACATGCGCAACCTCTTTCAGGTGAACGTGGAGGAAGGCCGGCATTTGTGGGCGATGGTTTATCTGCTCCAGAAATACTTCGGCAAGGACGGCCGCGAAGAGGCGGACGATCTGCTGGTGCGCTCTTCGGGGTCGGAAGAAGCGCCGCGCATGCTGGGTGCGTTCAACGAGGAAACGCCCGACTGGCTGTCGTTCTTCATGTTCACCTATTTCACCGACCGCGACGGCAAGATGCAGCTGGAAAGCCTCGCGCAATCTGGCTTCGACCCGCTCAGCCGCACCTGCCGCTTCATGCTCACCGAAGAGGCGCACCATATGTTCGTCGGTGAGACAGGCGTGGGCCGGACAATCCAGGCGACCTGCGAGGCGATGAAAAAGGCGGGCATCAGCGACCCCCACGACATCGACAAGATCCGCGATCTGGGCGTGATCGACCTGCCGACGATCCAGAAGAAACTGAACCTGCATTACACGCTGAGCCTCGATCTCTTTGGCCAGGAGGTCAGCACCAACGCCGCGAACGCCTTCAATTCGGGCATCAAGGGCCGGTATATGGAGATGCGGATCGACGACGATCACCAGCTGGCCGATGCGCATTACGAGGTCAGCACGATCAAGGACGGCAAGATCGTGACCGAGGCAGCACCCGCCCTGACCGCCATCAACATGCGCCTGCGTGACGATTACGTGCGTGACGCGGCGGGTGGCGTTGGCCGCTGGAACAAGGCAATGGCCAAGATGGGAATCGAGTTCGAGCTGAAACTGCCGCACGAAGGCTTTCACCGTCAGATCGGCGTGTTCTCGGCCGTGGCGGTGGACCCGGACGGCAACATCATGTCCGCCGAAGACTGGCAGGCCAAGTCCAAGGATTGGCTGCCGACCAAGGCGGATGGCGATTTCATCCAGTCGCTGATGAAGCCCTGTTTCGAGCCTGGTGAATACGCCAGCTGGATCGCCCCACCCAAGGTGGGCATCGACAACAAGCCCGGTGATTTCGAATACGTCCAGCTGCATATGGCGTGAACAGCCGGTGGGTTGCACCCACCCTACAAAGCTCAGGTGGCGTAGGGTGGGTGCAACCCACCGGCGGCCAGCCCCGCCCTCAACCGGAGAACCCCATGACAGCCCCCGTCAAACAGCACCTCATCGACCCCGAGATCTGCATCCGGTGTTATACCTGCGAAAACACCTGTCCCATCGGCGCGATCGAGCACAATGACGATAACGTCGTGGTCAATGCTGACATCTGCAACTTTTGCATGGATTGCATTTCGGTCTGCCCGACAGGCTCGATCGACGAATGGCGGGTGGTGATGACGCCCTATACGCTGGAAGAGCAATACGGGTTCGAGGAATTGCCCGATCAAGAGGAGATGTCTGAGGCGGCCTCGTCCGAGGAAGGCGACGCGCTGGACGATGCCGTGGCGGCTTTGCTCGCCGAGGCGCATAAAGGCGCAGGCGGTAAGGCGCGGTCGCCTGCGTCCGCCGCGAAACCAGCGATCAATCTATATAATCTGGGCAAGCCCTCGCAGATGGCGGTGCAGGGCAATTACCGGCTGACGGACGATCCCGACCATGACGTGCGCCACATCATCCTCGACCCCGGCGCGCTGCCGTTTCCCGTGCTCGAAGGGCAATCTGTGGGCATCATTCCGCCCGGAACGGATGCGGAGGGCAAGCCGCATTTGCCGCGTCTCTATTCGGTGTCCTCGCCCCGCGACGGTGAGCGACCGGGCTATCACAACATCTCGCTGACCGTGAAGCGCGAAGGGCAGGGGCTGGCGTCGAACTATCTCTGCGATCTGGCCAAGGGCGATATGGTCGATGTCACGGGGCCGTTTGGCGCGACGTTCCTGATGCCCAACGATGCACAGGCGCGGCTTTTGATGATCTGCACCGGCACCGGGTCCGCGCCGATGCGGGCCTTTACGATGCAACGGCAAAGAACACAGGCCAGCGCACAGATGACGATGTACTTCGGTGCCCGCACGCCCAGGGCGCTGCCTTACTTTGGCCCGCTCAAGAAGGTGCCAGAGGCGCAGTTGAAACAGCATCTGGTGTTCAGCCGGCTCGAGACCAGGGAATACGTGCAGGACCGCATGATGGCCGAGCAAGAGGCGGTCGCCGACCTGCTGCGCGATCCCCAGACCTACATCTACATTTGCGGATTGCGCGGCATGGAAGAGGGGGTCGAACAGGCGCTGACCTCGATCTCGGAAAGCATGGGCGCGCAATGGGTTGCACTGCGCGATGTGATGCGCGAAGAGGGGCGCTATCACGTTGAAACCTATTAGGCCCGCACCCCTCTGATGACAAACGACATTTTCAAATACCCCGTCCATGTCACCTGGGGCGATTGCGACCCTGCTCAGATCGTCTACACCGGGCATATTCCGGGCTTTGCGCTCAAGGCCATCGACGGCTGGTGGGAACATCACCTAGACGGCGACGGCTGGTTCCAGATGGAGATGGACCGCGGCTACGGCACGCCCTTCGTGCATATGTCGTTCGACTTTCGCAGTCCGATCACGCCGCGTCACCGGCTGATCTGTTCGGTGGCCCCGGTCCGGCTGGGCACGTCTTCGATCGAGTTTCGCGTGGTCGGGCGGCAGGACAATGTGGTGTGCTTTGAAGGCCGGTTCGTCTGCGTCTTCGTGATCGCGGGCAAATTACGCCCGCGCCCCGCCCCCGACGACGTGCGCGTCATGATCGCGCCGTTGCTGCTGGCCGCCGACGCGGAGATCTGAGCGCGGTCCGATTTGGCGTGGAATCAAAGTCGTGCAAGATACCCCGTGACGGCCCTCATTTGTGCACTATAATTCTATCTGCAACGCCGCGTTCCTGATCCTCAACCCACAAACCTGAACCCACAAACCTGAACCCACGGGCCCCGATGACCGACACTCCTCTTGCACAGGGTCCGAGCAGTGACGCGGCGACGCGGGCCCTGATCCTGCGCGTCGGCGCGCGCGTGCGTCATGTGCGACAAAGCCAATCCATGCCGCGCCGCGAATTGTCCGAACGCTCGGGCGTGTCGCCGCGCTATCTGGCGCAGCTCGAGGCGGGCGAGGGCAATATCTCAATCGGGTTGCTGCACCGTGTGGCGCGCGCGCTGGATCACTCGATCGAAGGCTTTCTGGGCCTCGACACGGCAGAGCTGTCCGAACCGCAGCGCATGGCCGGGCTATACCGCGGCGCGCCTGCCGATGTGCAAAAGGCGGTGCGCGATTTGCTGCACGCGGGACCGGTGCAACGGCGGGCGCATCGTATCTGCCTTGTAGGTTTGCGCGGCGCGGGCAAATCCACGCTGGGGGCGATGACAGGGGCGGCCCTTGGCCTGCCTTTTGAGGAGCTGACCCGCGAGATCGAGACGCATAGCGACATGCCCATGGCCGAGATCATCGCGCTTTATGGTCCTGAAGGCTACCGCACGCTTGAGGCCGACGCGCTGGAAAGGGTCGTCGCGCGGCATGACGACATGGTGCTGGCCGTGGCAGGCGGCATCGTGGCCGCGCCCGAGACCTACGCAACCCTTCTGGCGCGGTTCCACACCATCTGGCTGCGCACCGCCCCCGAAGATCACATGGCCCGTGTGCGTGCCCAGGGGGATGAGCGCCCGATGGCCGGCAACCCGCAGGCGATGGCCCAACTGCGCGCGATCCTCACCGCGCGCGAGCCGCTTTATGCCCGCGCGCAGGCGAAGGTCGATACCGCAGGCCGGTCGCCTGACCAATCGCTGGCGGATGTGCTGGCGGTGATCGCGGAACAGGGGTTTGCAGGCCCTGGTCATGCCTGATCTGCCGCACTTCGCGGTGCTGGCCGACGGGTTCGACGGGGCCGCGATCGCCGCAGTTCTGATGCATGCAGGAATCGGCGTTCAGGTGCATGACGACGATCCGGACTCTGTCCTGCGGTCGCAGGCCTATCTGGCGCGGCGCGGGCTGGAGGTGCCGTTCGCTCCTGGCCCCGTGCCGCCGGATGCCGCCGTGATCGACGCGCTGATGCAGGTGCCTTTGGCCGACGTCATGACCCGCACGCAAGGCCGCCCGACGCTCAGCCACGCCCATGCCGATGCCATCGCGGGGCGCGACATGCTGGGCTGGCACCTGCACCGGATGCAGCGGGGGGCCGCCCTGGTCGAGGCGACATCGCTGCCGGAAACCGGCTTTGCAATGCGGCGGCTGGGTCTGGTGCTGACGCGGGCGATATCCCCGGTGGCCTGTCTGGTCTCGCGCCCGCATCCCGGCCTGCTGGTCGGAACGCTGCGCCGGGCGATGATCCGAACGGCAGACCGGCTGCTGCTGGAGGCGACGAACCCGTGGGAGCTGGACGAGGCGATGCAGGCGCATCACTTCGACACCGGGGTGCTGGAGCGGCAGGACCAGATCGGGCTGGATGCCGATCTTGCGTCATGGCGTGCCCATGGGGGCGGCCCGCTGATCATCCTTGACCGGATGGTGGCAGAAGGACGGCTGGGGGTCGGCGTGGGCGTGGGCTGGTATCGCTATCCGGGCGGTGGCGGCAGGGTGATCGACCCGCTGCTTGAGGATATGATGCGCGAAGAGGCGTGGTTCGCGGGGATCACACGCATTGATCTTGCACCGCATGAGATCGCCAACCGGATGCTGGTGGCGTTGCGGGATGCGGCGCAGGCGCTGCGGGCGCGCGGCGTGGCGCAGGACCGCGCCCTGGTGACAGCCGCGCGCCAAGGGCTGGGCCTGCGCGCGGGCGTCGCCTTGCTCTGATCACATTGCAACCATCGTCAGCAACTCGTATTCCGCCACCTGTGCAGCGTCCTGATTGCTCAGCGTGACGTGCCAGCGCACCTCGCCATACTCGTCCGTCCGCCGGGTCCTGGCCTTGACGCTCAGCCGCACAGCGATGCTGTCGCCGGGTCGCACGGGCTGCTGAAAGCGCAGCGCATCCAGACCGGTGTTGGCCAGCACCGGGCCTTCGTTCGGCTCTACGAACAGCCCTGCGGCAAACGACAGCAGCAGATAGCCATGCGCGACGCGCCCCGGAAAGAACGGATTCCGACGCGCGGCATCCTCGTCCATATGCGCGTAGAACGTGTCCCCGGTGAACTCTGCGAAATGCGCGATATCGCCTGACGTAACGATGCGCGGCGCGGTGTGGATCGTCTCGCCGATCTGCAAATCGCCAAAGCGGCGGGTGAACGGATGCGCAGGAGCGGGGATCTCAGTGGCCCCCGTCACCCAACGTCCTGTGATCCTGCTCAGAATGTCCGGGCTGCCCTGAATCGCGGTCCTTTGCATGTAGTGCAGCACCCCGCGCACGCCGCCCAGTTCCTCTCCGCCCCCCGCACGCCCCGGCCCGCCGTGAACCAAATGCGGCATGGGCGACCCGTGGCCGGTGCTTTCACCCATCGAATCGCGGTTGTTGAAATAGAGCCTGCCGTGATACGCGCCTGTCCCTTGGGTGATCTGCATCGCCACGTCCGCATTATGGGTGATAACCGACGCCACCAGCGACCCGCCACCCCGATTGAGCAGTCTCACGGCATGATCCAGATCGCGGTAGCCCATGAGGGTCGAAACCGGGCCGAACGCCTCGGTGTCATGCACGCGTCGGGCGCTATCGGGGTCGGCGCAATGCAGCAGCATCGGTGGCAGGAACGCGCCCTTGACCTTGTCTGCGCCTTGCACATCAAAGGCATCCGGGTCGCCGTGGATCAGGTCCGCCTCTGCACGCAGGGTTGCCACCTTGGCCAGCACATCGTCGCGCTGGGCAAGGGACACCAGCGCGCCCATCCGCGTCTCTTTCAGCCGAGGGTCGCCGATGACGACATTGGACAGACGCGCACGCAGGGCCTCGCTGACCGCCTCGACATGGCCATCCGCCACCATGATCCGGCGGATGGCGGTGCATTTCTGGCCTGCCTTCGCGGTGATCTCGCGCGTGACTTCCTTGATGAACAGATCGAATTCCGGCGTGCCCGGCCCCGCATCCGGCCCCAGCACCGAGGCGTTCAGCGAATCCTGTTCCGCCACGAACCGCACAGAATTGGCAAGGATATTGGCGTTCGACCGCAGATGCAGCGCGGTCTGGGCCGAGCCGGTGAAACCGACCACATCCTGACAGCCCAGGTGGTCGAGCATATCGCCCAAGCCCCCCGTCACCAATTGCAGCGCACCATCGGGCAGGATGCCGCTGTCCAGCATCATCCGCACGCATAGTTCCGTCACATGCGCGGTGGCCGTCGCCGGTTTCACGACCGCCGGAACACCCGCAAGCAAGGTCGGTGCCAGCTTCTCCAGCATCCCCCAGACGGGAAAGTTGAATGCGTTGATATGCACCGCGACGCCTTGCAGCGGGGTGCAGACGTGCTGGCCGAGGAACGTGCCCTCGCGGCCCAGCTGTTCCACGTCGCCGTCGATATAGACCGGGCCGTCCGGCATCTCGCGCCGGCCTTTGGAGGCGAAGACGAGCATCGTCCCGATGCCGCCATCGACGTCGATCCTGTGGTCGGGCAGCGTGCCGCCCGTGGAATAGCTGACCTCATAAAGCGCCTGCCTGTGGGCGTTCAGATGCAGGGCCAGCGCCTTGAGCATCCGGGCGCGGTCATGAAACCCCAGTGCCCGCAGCGCAGGCCCGCCGCGCGTCTTGGCGTAGCCAAGCACCCCGGCTGCATCCAGCGCATCGTTGCCCGCCCGGCCGATCACCTCGCCCGTCACAGCATTGGCGACAGACCGCGCGCCGGCACCCGGAGCCAGCCAGCGCCCGGTGACATAAGAGCCGATTTCCTGAATACCCATGGTCGATGCTCCCGCTGGATTCGCATTTCGTTAATCATTGACCGGACGGTCGGTTTTTGCAATCCTGACCTGCGATCAGGCTGGGGAGGGCGCGCATGACCGACACGATTCTGGTGAAAGATCACGGCACCTGGCACGAGATTACGCTGAACCGGCCCGACCGTCTGAATTCCTTCAACGAAGAGATGCATCTGGGGCTGCGCGCTGCCCTTGAGGCCGCGAAATCCACCCGCGCTGTGCTGATAACGGGCGCCGGGCGCGGGTTCTGCGCGGGGCAGGATCTGGGCGACCGCGATCCTGCGAAAATGGACGGTCCGCCCGATCTGAGCCGCACGCTGGCGCAATTCTACAACCCTCTGGTGCGGATGATCCGCGATATGGATCTGCCGGTGATCTGCGCCGTCAATGGCGTCGCAGCGGGGGCGGGGGCCAACGTGGCGCTAGCCTGCGATATCGTTCTGGCAGGCCGCTCGGCGCGGTTCATCCAGAGTTTCGCCAAGGTCGGGCTGGTCCCTGACGCGGGTGGGTCATGGTCGCTGGTGCATCTTCTGGGCGAGGCGCGGGCCAAGGCGCTGGCCCTGACCGCTGAGCCTTTGGGTGCCGAACAGGCCGCCGATTGGGGGTTGATCTGGAAGGCCGTCGATGACGAGACCCTGATGGACGAGGCGCGCGCCTTGGCCACTAAACTGGCGGACGGCCCGACATTTGGCCTCGCGATGCAGAAACGCGTGCTCAACGCCGCGCGGGGCAATACGATGGACCAGCAGCTTGACCTTGAGGCGGAAACCCAGCGCCTGTGCGGCAAAAGCCCCGATTATGCCGAGGGCGTCGCGTCGTTCCTCGCCAAACGTGCGCCCAAGTTTACCGGAGAGGCACCGTGACCCCGGCCCAGCGTGCAAAACGCAGCGCCGATGCCATGTGGTCCGACGACAACGCCTCGGCATGGATGGGGATGACGCTGACCGACGTGGACGAAGGGCGCGCGATGATGAGTCTGACTGTCCAGCAACACCATTGCAACGGCCACGGGATCTGCCACGGCGGCGTCACGTTTTCGCTGGCCGACAGCACCTTCGCCTTTGCCTGTAACAGCCGTAACCAGAACACCGTCGCCATGCACAATTCGATCACCTTTCTGGCGCCGGCCCACAAAGGCGACGTGCTGACCGCCCATGCCAAGGAAATCTCGCTCAAGGGCCGCAACGGCATCACCGACGTGCAGGTCACCAACCAGAAAGACGAGGTAATCGCCGAATTCCGCGGCCTGTCGCGCGCCATAAAAGGCCAGCTCTTCGAGGAAACGCCATGAAAGACCTGACGCCGGACCCCGCGACGCTGGATCCCATCGAGCGTGCCTCGATCGACGAGATACGCGCGCTGCAACTGGAGCGGCTCAAATGGTCGCTGCGCCATGCTTACGCGAACGTGGCGCTGTTGCGGGACCGCTTCGATGCGGCAGGCGTCCACCCCGACGATCTGATCGCGCTGGGCGATCTGGCGAAATTCCCCCTCGCGCAGAAAAACGACCTGCGCGAGGCCTATCCCTTTGGCCTGCTGGCCGTGCCGCGCGACCAGATCATCCGGCTGCACGCATCGTCCGGCACGACGGGCAAGCCCACGGTGGTTGGCTATACGGCCAAAGACATCTCCAATTGGGCGGACCTGATGGCGCGCTCTTTGCGGGCCTCCGGCGTGCGCAAAGGCGATATCGTGCACAACGCCTACGGCTACGGGCTGTTCACAGGCGGGCTCGGCGCGCATTACGGGATCGAACGGCTGGGCTGCACGGTGGTGCCGATGTCCGGCGGGCAGACCGCCAGGCAGGTCGAGCTGATCGAGGATTTCCAGCCAAAGGCGATCATGGTCACGCCGTCCTATATGCTCAATATCCTCGAGGAATATCACCGGCAGGGGCTGGACCCGCATCAATGCCCCTTGCAGGTGGGCATCTTTGGGGCCGAACCCTGGACCAACGCCATGCGCCACAGCGTCGAGGCGGCCTTCGACATGCATGCCGTCGACATCTACGGCCTGTCTGAAATCATGGGGCCGGGGGTCGCCAACGAATGTGTCGAGACCAAGGACGGCCTGCATCTGTGGGAGGATCATTTCTATCCCGAAATCATCGACCCTGAGACCGGACAAACCCTGCCCGACGGCGAGATGGGCGAGCTTGTCCTGACCACCCTCACCAAGGAAGGTCTGCCGATGATCCGCTACCGCACGCGCGATCTGACCCGGCTTCTGCCCGGCACCGCGCGGCCCATGCGGCGGATGGAAAAGATCACTGGGCGCAGCGACGACATGATGATCCTGCGCGGCGTCAATGTCTTTCCCACCCAGATCGAGGAGCAGGTTCTGGCCACCGGGGGTCTGGCCCCGCATTTTCAGATCATGCTCTACAAGGCCGGCGCGATGGACGCGATGCGCGTGCATGTCGAGGCGACGCCGCAGGCCGCAGACGACGCCAGCCGGGCCGCCGCAGCCCGTATGCTGGCCCGTCGGATCAAGGATATCGTCGGTGTCACCGCGCAAATCGAAGTGGCGGACCCCGGCGGCGTGGCGCGGTCTCAGGGCAAGGCGCAGCGCGTGGTCGACCAGCGGCCCAAAGGCTAGGCGCGCATGGCCCGCACCATCGCCAAGGACCACGATGACAAGCGTGCGCATATACTGCGGATCGCCGCGTGGGTCTTTGCGGATGTGGGCTATGACCGCGCCTCGATGAATCTTGTGGCGCGCGAATGCGGGATTTCCAAGGCGAACATCTACCATTACTACGCCAGCAAGGATGCGCTGCTCTTTGACATCCTCGACACCTATCTGGCAGCTTTGCGGGACCACATCTGCGGGCTGGACTTGCAGGGGCTGACCCCGGAAGACCGCCTGCACCGCATGCTGTCCGAGACATTGCGCGCCTATGACGGGATGGATTGCGAACACAAGATCCAGATCAACGCGCTGACCCATCTGCCCCCCGATCAGCAGAATATCCTGCGCGGCTATCAGCGCGAACTGGTAGCGGTGATGCGCGATACTCTGGCGGCGATCGCGCCCGGGCTGAGAACGGATCCGCAAACGCTGCGCTGCGCCACCATGTCGGTCTTTGGCATGCTCAACTGGTTCTACATGTGGCAACCCCGCGCCGATGCCGCCGCGCGCGACGCCTATGCCGCGCTGGTCAAGCAGATGATTCTGGGCGGTGTGCGCGGGCTTTAGGGTCTTGCCGTAAGGCCGAAGCGGTGTCGCGCGCAGGCTGGCTTATGGCCTCTGAGCCCGCAGCGACCGCGCGTTCATCGCAGGGCAGAAAGCTGTTTCCAGCCTTGCAATCATGACAAACCTTGCTCCATCATGGCCCTGAGACCGGCAAACCCCGGAGGGAGGATGACATGCGAACGCTCAAAGGCCCTGGACTTTTTCTGGCGCAATTCGCGACCGACAGCGCACCGCACAACACGCTGGACGGAATTGCCACATGGGCGCGCGATTACGGCTACAAGGCGATCCAGATCCCGTCGTGGGACAGGCGTTTCTTTGACCTCGACAAGGCCCATGACAGCGAGACCTATTGCGACGAGGTCAAAGGCAGGCTGGCCGATGTCGGTATCGAAATCTCGGAGCTGAGCACGCATTTCCAGGGCCAGATGGTCAGCGTGCATCCCGCCTATGACGCCATGTTCGACGGGCAGGCCCCCGAACACCTGCGCGGCAACCCCGACAAACGTCGCCACTGGGCGATGGATCAGGTGCGCAAGGCGGCAAAGGTCAGCGCGCGGTTGGGCCTCACCGAACACGTGGGCTTTTGCGGGTCTTTGGCGTGGCCCTATTTCTATCCCTACCCCCAACGCCCAGCTGGCCTGATCGAAGAGGCGTTCGCCGAACAGGGCCGTCGCTGGACGCCTTTGCTGGACGCGTTTGAGGAACACGGCGTCAACTACGCCTTCGAGGTCCACCCGACCGAAGACACCTTCGACGGCACCACATTCGAGATGTTCTTTGATGCCGTGGGCAAGCACGACCGCTGCAAGATCAACTACGACCCGTCGCATCTTATCAAGCAATGCATGGATTATCTGGGATTCATCGACGCATACAAAGACTTCATCACCTCCTGCCACGTCAAGGACGCTGAATTCCTGCCGACCGCCAGACAGGGGGTTTTCAGCGGCTACCAGGGCTGGTCCGACCGCGCCGCCCGCGATCGTTCACTGGGCCACGGGCAGGTCGATTTCAAAGGTGTCTTTTCGCGGCTCACCAAGAACGATTTCGCGGGCTGGGTGGTCTATGAATGGGAATGCGCGTTCGAGCACCCCGAAGTGGCGGCCAGGAACGGCGCCAAATTCATCGAGGACCACATCATCCATGTCACCGACCGCGTGTTCGACGATTTCGCCGCTACCGGAATGGACGCGGGGCTGAACAAGCGCCTGCTTGGGACGGATCGCTAGATGGTCTATGCAACAGCAGATGTGACGGGCGAACGGCTGCGCGTCGGCATGGTCGGTGGCGGGCGCGATGCCTTTATCGGCGCGGTGCACCGGATGGGTTTGCGGCTGGATGATCAAGCGGTTCTGGTGGCGGGGGCGCTGTCGTCGGACCCCGAGCGCGCGCAATCCAGCGGGACCGATCTGGGTCTGGCCCCCGACCGCATCTATTCCGACTACGCCGAAATGGCGCGGGCTGAGTCCGCACGCCCGGACGGAATCGAACTGGTCGCCATCGTCACGCCCAACCACCTGCATGCGGATGTGGCAAAGGCCTTTCTGAACGCAGGGATCGACGTGATCTGCGACAAACCGCTGACCACGACCCCGCAGGATGCCGATGATCTTGTGGCTTTGACCGCCACGACCGGGCTGGTCTTCGCCGTCACGCTCACCAACGCGGGCTACGCGATGGTCCGCCAGATGCGCGAGATGGTGACGGGCGGCGCAATCGGCAATCTGCGCGGCATCCACACCGCATATCTGCAAGACTGGCTGTCGCTGCCCGTCGATGCGGACGGTCTCAAACAGGCGGCATGGCGCACCGATCCGGCGCAGGCGGGCCCGAGCGCGGTTCTGGCCGATATTGGCGTGCACGCCTATCATCTGGCGTCCTATGTCACGGGGCTGACGGCTGAAAAAGTCGCCGCCGATCTCAGCACCGCCGTCCCCGGACGCCGCCTTGACGACAACGCCAATGTGCTGATCCGCTGGCAAGGCGACATCCCCGGCACGCTGAATGCCAGCCAGACCGCGCCCGGTCATCTCAACGACCTGACCTTGCACGTCTACGGCGACAAGGGCGGCCTGTCGTGGTGTTCGCTGACCCCCGAAATTCTGCATCACACGCCCATAGGTGGACCCACCCGCATCCTCGCGCGCGGTGCTGCGGGCACCACACCCGAAGCGATGGCCACGGGCCGCATCCCGCCTGCCCACCCCGAAGGCACGATCGAGGCTTTCGGCACGCTTTACCGCGATGCGATTCAGATGGTCCGCGCTCGCCGTGCCGGCACGACAACCGACCGGGCGCAGTGGCTGCCCGACGTCGTCGCGGGCGCACAAGGCGTGCATTTTGTCGAAGCCTCTGTCAATTCCTCGCAAAAAGAGGGCCGCTGGACCCCGGTCAAACCCGTGTGACTCCAACGCGGGCGCTGACCCGCACCTGACGCGGCTTTGCTATAGGCTGTCGATAAAGGCGGCCTCTGCGTCCAGTGTCTCGCTCCGCAGCATAGACATTTGCCGCCGGCCTTTCAGGGGCTGCATTTCGGCCATTGTCAGGCTGATGGGGGGAGTAGCACCATCACGCGGCCCTCGCGGATTTCGACCTTGTAGGTGGCGAGGTCTTCGCAGACGGGCGCGCGCAGGGCGGCCCCATTGGTGATGTCGAACCGTCCATTGTGCATGGGACATTCGATGGTGGTGCCCATCAGCAGGCCGTCGGCCAGATGCACCTTTTCGTGGGTGCACAGCCCGTCGGTGGCGTAATACGCGTCGTCTTCGGTGCGGTAGATCGCGTAGGTCCTGTCGCCCTGATCGAACCTGATCTGGTCGTCCTCGTCGATATCGTCCGCGGCGCAGACATCTGTCCAATCGCTCATGTCCTGGTCCTTATTCTGCGGGCTGAATGACAGCGCCGTGGTTCATGGCGACAGGCGTTTCGCCCTCGGGCAAGGCGCGCCGCACATAATGTCCGGTGTCGTTGCGTTGCCGCCAAAGCGCCGGAAGGATCTCGGCATAGGCGGCTACGCTCGACGGATAGGGCGCGGGGCATTGGTTTTTGATCTTCTCATGCAGCGCGGGCAGGGCGTGATAGGGCACCATCGGGAACATGTGATGCTCGATATGGTAGTTCATGTTCAGGTAAAGGAACCGGAACACCGGGTTCATATAGACCGTGCGGGTGTTGAGCCGGTGGTCGAGCACATCCTCGGCCAGCCCGGCGTGTTGCGTGAGACCAAAGTAAAGCGCCATGAAGCCGCCATACATCGTCGGCAGGCCGATCAGCATCGCGGGCAGGATCGACCATGTGGAAATGCACAACACCACGACGCCCAGCAGCAGAACCGCCCAGATGCGGGCGGTGCGGTAAACCGAGGCGCGCTCCATCTCGGGGATATAGGTTTTCTCGTCTGGCTGCAGGCGGCCTTGGGCATGGGTAAAGATCTTGACCAGCGCGCCGCGCGTCGCCTTGAGCATGAAGATGTTGGACGCCAGCGCCCATAATTGCGCAGGCCGCATCGCCGCGATTTCGGGGTCGCGGCCGACGATAATGGTGTCGGTGTGGTGGCGCGTATGGCTCCACCGCCAGACGGTCGGTTCGCGTAGCATCATGAAGCTGGCCAGCTGGTAGACCGCCTCGTTCTTCCAGTCGGTCTTGAACGCGGTGCCGTGGCCATGTTCGTGCCACCGCGAATCGCCCGCCGAGCCGTAAAGCACGCCGTAGACCAGAAAGCACGGCAGCGCCCACCACGTGCCCCATGTCAGCACGCCCAGAGTGCCGCTGAAGATCATCAGACCCAGCCACAAAAGTGTGTCACGCGTCGCAGGCCCGTCTGTGCGTTTCATCAACGCTTTCAGGTCTTTGCGGGGGATGTCGATGGAATACCATTGCGCGGCAGCCAACCCGTTTTCCATGGCCAGATCGGCATCGCGCCCGATCAGGGAATAGTCGCGGGGGGTCGGTGTCATGGCGAACCTCGTCATTCGGGGTGGCGGCCAGTGTCGGGCTGGACGCTGTTCGGGTCAAAGGTTCTCTATATGTTGGTTTTCAGGGATTTTTCGAGAGGCCTTGCCAAATCACCTCAAAATAAAGTCACTGCGCGCATGGCTCCGTCCTTGCGGGATATTGCGGCGGTTGCGGATGTGTCCGTGGCGACGATCGACCGGGTGCTGCACATGCGCCCCGGCGTGCAGCCCCATACCCGCGCGCATGTGCTGGGCGTGATCGCGCAGATGCGCGGACAGGTGCCCAAGGCCAGCGATACCGCCCGGTTCGATGTGCTGCTGCCGCCCGCCGACACGTTGCTCATGGCGTCTTGTCATGCCTGACGATGCACCCCGATTTGGCGGGCATCTATTGTATCGGCGGCGGTATTCGCGGGGTCGCGGCGGCTCTGCGCGCGCGGGGTCTGACGCGGCAGGTCACGCTGATCGGACATGATCCGAGCGATAGCACGCGGTCGTTGCTCGCTCAGGGCACGCTGGATGCGGTGATCGACCAGAACGCAGCCTTGCAGGCCCGTTCCGCGCTCGACCTGTTGCGCGCGGCCCACCGGGGCGAGACGCTGCCGGCGCGCGGTCCGATCCACATTCAGGCGGTGTTTTACGAGAATATGCCCGGGTCGCAGGCTTGATCGCCGCGCATTATCCGGCCAGAAAATCCGGATCGAACGGCGCGGATGTCGCGTCGCTCAGCACCAGCGTTTCGCCTGTCTCCTGAACCGACACCGCCGCCTCGCGCACTGGCAGCGCGCCCAGAGCAACGGATACCGACACTTCGGATGCAGCGGTCAGGTCGAGCGCCGTCGCGATCCCTTCGGCCCGCAACGCGTTGTCTTCGATCGACGCACGCCAGCCAAAGGCCCCTGCGGAACACGCCTCCTCGATCCCCAGAACGCCCACATGCTCGCCGTTCCACGGCGGATAATCGCGCCCGCCGTTGGAATACCACAGCATCGTCTGCGGCAGCACATCGGCGCGTTTCAGGCTGAGCGCCGCATCGCCCTGCGCGCGGGTCGCGGCGGCCCAGGACACCGCTGGATAGGGCATATCGAGCAGCATGACGAAATCCTCATGTGCCGGACCCAACGGGTAGCGCATCAGATCGACCGGGCCAGCGCGCCCCGGAAAGGCGTGCAGATCCGTCCCGGAGGTGGGATAGGTCAACAGTGACGACGGCTCCATGTCGCGCATGGGCGTCTCGGCCCGCAAACGCGGCGACAGGCGCAGGTGCCCGCCTTGCCCCATGTCGACCATCGCGCGATGGGCCACGGGAATGGGCATGGTGCCGCCGTGAAACACGTGCCGTCGATATCGTCCAGAACGAACGGCGCGCAAAAGAAATCGCCTGACATTGCGCGCAGATGCGGTGGCATATCGGGGGCAAAGCGGGCGGCATCATCCGGCCCATCGGCCCAGGGCACCCGCCAGAACGGCGCAACCTCGCGCCCGTCGCGGGTAATCACCAACGACACCATCTGACCCAAGGCCAGATCCAGCGTCGCGCGGATGCCCCGTGCCGCAATGCTGTGATGACGCGGCTCAGGCACCGCGCAGGCAACCGGCCAGACAGTCATATTTCGGGATCATGGGCGCCACATCCGCTGCCGGGGGCTGTCCCACGGTAGCAGTATCGACCAATTGTGGCGCAGGCTCAATCCTTCAGACCGAAGGCTTTTAACGCCTGGCCCCTCCGGCAACAGCACGTGCCAGAGGGGCCTCCGTCACGCGGGGGATTACACGGGCAGGCGATCCGACGCCTTGCGCCAGATTGTGCCGTCACTGAATGCCAGCTGCGCTCCTCCAGCCGCATCCGTGACATAGGCAATCCCACCCGCACCGACAGCCGAGGCCGCAGGCAGCGATGCCTTGGCCAGCGGCTTGACCCGCGCGACACCTTCGATATCCAGCCGCGCGGAACCGGGCACACGGCCCACCCCCACATTGCTGTTCTTGGCCACATAAATCGCGTTGTTCATGCTGGCCGTCTCGGGAAACTCCATCACCAGCGGGCTGCCGCGCCAGTTTCCCACGTCGTCATAGCCGGTGATATGAAACTGCTCGAACCCTGCATGAACAAGACAGGCATAGCGGCGCACCCCGCCGAACCCGAATTGCAGCGCAGCGGCGGTGGGGCTGGAATGATCGTTGAACAGCGTCATCGTCAGGTAGCTGTATTGATCGCTGACCGAGATCAGCCGCTCTGCGCTCAGGTCGTTGGCCACGCTGACAGGGGTCTGGAACGCGGTGCCCGACCCGTCCGCCGCAATCGACATCGCATCGGACCAGAGTGCGCCGTCTGCGCTGACCTTGATCGAAAAGTTGTCATTGCCCGCCGTGCCCATCTCGGCACGCCCGCCAAAACCGGTCTGAAACAGCAGGCTGGCCGTGTCGGTGATATCGGATTTGTTGATCTTGAGCTGATGCCCGTCGCCCGCATGGTTCAGCAGCGTCGCATCTGCCGAAACCGCCAGACGATTGGTCGCGTCAGCGGTGGTCTGCACCCCCAGAAACGGCACGTTCTGAAGCGACGCCCCCCCCGACATCGGCTGCCAGAGCGTGCCGTTCCACGCCACAAAGGCAGATTCGTCGATCACATTGGCGACCCAGCCGGTCTGCGGCTCGAAGAATGTCCAGCCGATGCCTTCCTCGAACAGCGCCACGGCACTGGCCTGACCCGCCCAGGTGCCGGTGGGTGCAGCCCCCACGATATATCGGTCGCCCCCGGTCGGACTTGCCGGCGGAGCAGACGCGCTGCGCGACAGCACCGAAAGCTGCACCAGAACATCCAGCACGCGCAGCGCCTCGTTATGGGTGACGTGTTTTTGCGCCTGTGCCGGCGCGATATACGGCAAAGACAGGACGGCAGAGGTGTCGGACATGGTGAATCCCCGTTTATAAAATCTGGGGCGATCCTGGCCTTGACTGTGTGAATGTCCGTAAAACCCGCCGTGCGCGACCCGTTGCGCGGCGCGTGAATTAGCCTTTGGCGGGGGGCTGAGGGGCAGCAGCCTTTGCCTGCGCCGCCCGTTCGCGTGCGACCCGCGCGAGATTTGCGGCATGGGCCGGGCCCTACGTCTGCATCCACGGCGGCAAGGACCCGCGCATGATGAACTCGTGATGTTCGATCGCCTTTTCCACGCGTTGATAATAGAAAAGCCGCCCGTCCTCGAGCACCGCCCCCGCCGTGCACATATCTTGCAAGAGCGCCATCGAGTGGGACACGATTACGGCTCCGCTGCGGGCCATTCGGTCCGACAGAATCCTTTGCGATTTCATCTTGAACGCCTGATCGCCGACGCTCGTCACCTCGTCGATCAGATAGGTGTCGAACTCGATCGCCATCGAGATCCCGAATGCCAGACGCGACCGCATGCCCGAGCTGTAGGTGCGCACCGGCAGAAAGAAATGCTGACCCAATTCGGCGAAATCCCTGACGAAATCGGCCATCTCATCGGTATCTATGCCGTAGATGCGGGCCACGAACCGCGTGTTCTGCGCGCCGGTCAGATCGTGGTGGAACGACCCTCCGAAACCCACCGGCCAGCTGATCGTGCCGCTCGAGAGGATCTCGCCTTCATCGGGGTCGGCCGTGCCCGCGATCATCTGGAGCAGCGTCGATTTACCTGCACCATTGCGCCCCAGAAGCGCGATGGAGGTCTTGGACGGAAAGGTGAAGTTGATGTTGCGCGCAACGATCTTGGTGATCCCGTTGGTGCGGAATGTCTTGCGCAGGCCCCGCAATTCGATCATCGCATCTACCGCCTGTCGCGCACGCTGTAGAATACCAGCGCTCCGATGGACCAGCTGAGCATCAGGAACACCGCCATCAGCAGCGTCAGCAATTCGCGCTGCGGATATTGCGCGCTTTCGGCCAGCGTGGGCTGGGTATAGGCAGCGAGATAGCGGCTTTGGCGACGCGCTTCGGCCTGAGCCGAGTTGAACGTGCCCAGCGCCTGAATATAGGCGCTTTCAGCGTATTCGCGCTCGACGATCAGGCCCTCGTATTCGCCCACCAGCTTCGACAGGTCTTCGCTTCCGCTGGCACCGCCGCCCAGCTTTTGCCGCTCTTCGTCGATCAGCCGCTGGATCACCTCGATCCGGCGTTGCGCGCGGTCGACGATAGGGTTGTTTTCCAGCGAGCTCGACTGCCGCGCGACGTTCAATTCGATGATTGACGAGGCCAGCTGCGATTCGAGCGAGTTAATCAGACCGGTCTGGCCCTGAATATCCGCCGAAGGATCGACCACCTGATTGCGCGAACGAAATTCGGTCAGCTCCTGCCGCGCGATCTTGAGCTGCTCGACGGATTTCTCAAGCTCTTCGCCCGCATAGCGCGTCGCGTTGTCGCGCCCGATGGCCGAGACGTTGTTGATCATGTCCGACGACGCGGCGAACACGGCCCGTGAGATTGTCTGCGCATCGTCGGGCGTAAAGGCATGCACCCTGAGTTCGATCAAGCCGGTGCCGCCGTCGTAGAAAATCTTGACCATGCGCTGCCAGTAATCGACCAGATCCTCGATCTTGCCATCGGTGTCGAAGGCAAAGATCGGATCATACACCGGCCTGGAATAGATCATGCGCAGATCGAGCTGGTCGTCCAGCAGGCGCACAAGCTCCTGGCTCTGGATGAATTCATACAGGATGTCGGTGTCGGACGAACTTGCGCTGCCCAGGCTGGTTATCCCGGAAAAGATCTCGTTGACCGATTGCACCTCTTCAGAGCGCACCGAAAACCCCACGGTCGAGGTGTATTGGCCCTCGGCCACGCGCCAGATGTAATAGCTCGACGCGACAAACGGGGCCAGGACCAGCAACAAAAAGCTGAAGAACAACCCGAAATGCCGCGCCTTGGCCTTAGCCGGGGCTGCGGGCTGCGGTTGCACGGGTTTCGCGGGCGCCGGGGCCGCATTGGCCGGTTTCACCGCAGGTTGCGCGGGTTTCGGCTGGGCCGGTTGTGGCTGGGCCGGTTGTGGCTGGGCCGGTTGTGGCTGGGCAGGTTTCGGCTGGGCAGGTTGTGGCTGTGCAGCGGCCTGGGCTGCGGCCTGCGCAGGCTTTGTCGCGGGCTGGGCCGGTCCGGGCTGACCAGCTATCTCGCCTGTCTGTGATCCAGTCTGCTGTGATCCAGTTTTCTGTAATCCTGTGGCCTGGACGCCCGCGCTCGGGTCGCGAGGGCCCGCGGTGGGGTGCTTGGCCAGCGCCGCCTGTCGGGCGGCTGCCAGCTCGACGGGTTTGCCCTGGCCTTGCGGCGCATCCGCCCCTTTGGCTCGGGCTTCCGGATTCGCCTGAGCGCCTGAACCGGTTTGCGCTGCCGGCCCGGTAGACCGGGCAGGTCCGCTGCCCTGAGCATTCGGGTCGCTGCGTGCATCCGGTTCATCGGGCGCAGATGTTCGCAGGCCCGGTGACGGGCCTTTGCCGGTGAGCGCCTGATCGGCGGCGGGTTTGGCAGGAGTGACGATGGTGTGCTCGCTCGTTCAAATGGTCAGTGCCGCCGGTCGGGTCTGTGTTCGGGCTTCTGGCTCCAGATCTTTCTGGCTCCAGTTCCTTCTGGCTCCCGGTCAAACTCCGGTCCCGGCAGGTTGCTGTTGCGTTCACTCTACCAGACCCGCTATCCAAGAGCCAGTCCCGCCGAGAGGGTGCAGGTGTCGCCGGCAGAGTGCGGCCCCACACCAGACCCCGGCCCACACCAGACCCGGAGCGCCGAACGATATGGCAAACAGGCTCAGAGCGCATCATATCCGCCGGTTTCCGGGCACCCGTGCCATTCTGGCGCTGGTCCTGCGCGAGATGTCCACGACCCACGGGCGCACGGCGGGCGGATATATCTGGGCTGTGCTGGAGCCCGCGGCGGCTGTGGTGCTGCTGTCCATCGTGTTCTCCTTTGCGTTTCGGAACCCGCCGATCGGCAACAACTTCGCGCTGTTCTATGCCACGGGCTACCTGCCATTCGCGATGTATAACGACATTTCGCGCAAGCTGGGCACGGCCATCCGCTTCTCCCGCCCGCTTCTGGCCTACCCAAGCGTCACGTTCATTGACGCCATCATCGGTCGGCTGATCCTGAACACCCTGACGCATCTTCTGGTGACGGCGCTGGTTCTGGTGGGGATCGTCATGTTTTTTGAATTGAACGTGATCGTCGACTACGCGGCCATCACGCAGGCGCTTGCCATGGTCGTCGCGCTGTCGCTGGGCCTTGGCACGCTGAATTGCTTTTTACTGCACATGTATGCGGCCTGGGAACAGATTTTCAGCATCATGTCCCGGCCGCTGTTCATTCTGTCGGGGGTCTTGTTCGTGATCGACGACATCGGCCAGCCCTATCGCGACATCTTGTTGTTCAACCCGATCGCGCATCCGATCATGGAACTGCGCGCAGGGTTGTTCGTCACGTATGACGCGGTGCATGTGTCGCCGGTCTATGTCTATACGTTTTCGGCGATCTGCCTGTTTCTGGGTCTGGTCTTGCTGGGCCGCTACAGCCGCTACATCCTGAACGAGGGCGTCTGACGCAGAGACGCGCCCGGATTTTTCACCGGGGGCTTTTCAGGCCAAGACGACGGGTGAGCGATTGCAGCCGGGCGCGGTGATTGTTAAAGCGGCGCAACGGTTTGGGAAGATGACAACAAGATGACGCCTAGTTTGCGACATGCGGCCACACGTATCAGACGGCTTGCCCGGCTTTTCATGCTCGGCCCCGGCGAGCGGCGCTATCTGCGCGAAACCCGCAAAAGCGGCATGTTCGATGCCGTCTACTACCGGGGCGCCTATCCGCATATCCATCCGCTTTACCGGCGGATGCCCGAACGGCATTACGTGGTCTTCGGCGAGCGGATGGGGTTCCGGCCCAACCCGGACTTTTCACCCTCGGCTTATCTGCGCTACAACCCCGATGTGGCCGAGACCGGGATCGCGCCGTTTCGCCACTGGATCCTTGTCGGCCATGCGGAAACCCGCGTGCACAAGGAAATGCCCAAGATCGACGAATTGCCCAGCATGGCGATGTCGGTGCTGCGGCTTGACAGCGACCGGCCCAGGACGCGCTATGCCATTGTGGTGCATATCTATTACCCCGATCTGTGGGACGAATTCGTCCAGACGTTGCGCGATGTGTCCATCGACTACGATCTCTTCGTCACGATTACCTACCGGGGCGATGAAACCGACGCGCTGATGACCCGGGTATCCGAGCAGTTTCCAAAGGCTATCGTCGCTCCGATGCCCAACCGGGGCCGCGATATCCTGCCCTTCGTGCATCTGATCAATTCCGGCGCGCTCGAAGGCTACGACGCCGTGTGCAAGTTTCACACCAAGAAATCGCCGCATCGCCAGGATGGCGACCATTGGCGCCGCCACCTGATCGAAGGCGTGCTGCCCCGCGACGGCCTGCAAGCCAAGGTCGACGCCTTCGCCGCCGATCCCGATGCCGCCTTCTGGGTCGCGGACGGCCAGCACTTTACCGGCGAGGAATGGTGGGGCTCGAATTTCGAGACGACCCGCTACGTCTGCCTGCGTGCCGAGGTCGCGGTCAGCCACGATTCGCTGTCGTTCCCCGCGGGCTCGATCTACTGGATCAAGCCTCTGATGCTGAACATGCTCAAGAGCCTGCGGCTGGACGAGACCATATTCGAGGTCGAACAGGCGCAGGTCGACGGCACGCTGGCCCATTCCATCGAACGCGCGCTGGGCTTTCTGGCCGCCGCGTCCGGGCAAAAGATCGTGCAGTCCACGCAGATCGACCCAGAGGCGAAACCGCCCGTGCGCAACAAGCCCGCCTATACGTCTGCGTTCTACCTGCCGCAGTTCCACCCGATCCCGGAAAACGATGCGTGGTGGGGCAAGGGCTTTACCGAATGGCGATCGACCGTGGCGGCACATTCGATGTTTCCAGGCCATATCCAGCCGCTGCAGCCAGCCGATCTGGGCTATTACGACCTGCGTGCGACCGAGGTCATGGGCGACCAGACGGCCCTTGCCCGTGATGCGGGCATCGACGGGTTCTGCGTCTATCATTACTGGTTCGACGGCAAACGCGTGCTGGAAACCCCGCTGGACAAGCTGCTGACCCGGCCCGACGTCGATTTCCCGTTCTACCTGTGCTGGGCCAACGAGAGCTGGCGGCGCAACTGGGATGGTCTGTCGGGCACCGTGCTGCTGGAGCAGACCTACGCCAAGGGGTTCGAACAGGGCATCGTCGAAAGCGCGCTGCCCTACATGCGCGACGCGCGGTATCAGCGCCCCGACGGCACCCGCCCCCGGTTTGTCATCTACCGCCCCGAAGACATGCCGGACCCCGCAGGCAGCGTCGACCGGATGCGGCAGGCGTGGCGCGACGCCGGTATCGGCGAGGTCGAACTGGGCGCGGTGTGTTTCCACGTGTCGGGGGAAAACCCGGTGGCGGCGGATGTCTTCGACTTCTGGATCGAAATGGCGCCGCACGGCATGGTTGGCCCTTCCGATTACCTGTTCGGCGGCCCTGACGGCAACAAGCTGAGCGTCGCGCCCACCCCGGGCTTTACCGGCCTGATCTACGATTACACCGCGCTGGCGCGCAATTCGCTCGACCCGGTCTACACCCGGAAACTGCCCAAAAACACCATCTGCGGCGCCATGCCCAGCTGGGACAACACGGCGCGGCGCCGTGAAAACGCGCATATCGCCTTCGGCGGCAATCCGGCGACGTTCCACCGCTGGCTCGGGCCCCTGCTGGACAAGCGCCTGCCCAAATCCTACCGTCAGGAATTGTTCCTCAACGCATGGAATGAATGGGCAGAAAAGGCGGTTCTGGAACCCAGCCTGACCTTTGGCCGCGGCTATCTCGACGTGCTCAAGCAACACATCAAGGACTGACCGCAGATGTCACGCGTTATCGTTCATATCGGCACCCACAAGACGGCGACGACGACGGTGCAGGATACGTTCTATGCCAATGCGGACCTCTTGGCGCAACATGGCCTGATCTATCCGACCTTTCGCAAACACACCGGACATCACGGGCTGGTGGCCGAAAGGGTCGGGCTCGGCCCGTCGTATCATCTGCCCGAAGGCGGGCTGGCGGCGCTGTCGCAGATCGCCGCCACCTACGGCGACACCGATCAGACCGTGTTTCTGAGCAGCGAAGAATTTTCGCGCGGACAGGACGGCAAGCGGACCGATATGGCCCTGTTGCGCGGCCTTCTGGACCCGTTCGACGAGATCGAGGTGATCTGCGTCCTGCGCGATCAATGGCATTTCCTGCAATCCATCTACCTTGAGATCAGCAAATCCCGTCGCCCGCCGCCACCCGGTGAAATCGTCGCGCATGCCCTCAACACACGGCTCTGGCAGGGGCTCTGGATAGATTACGGGCTGCTCTACGACCACCTTGTGACCGGCTTCGACCCGCACCAGATCCGCCTGATCGATTTCGCCGCCTGCACCGCGCATTGCGGCGGTATCATCGGCTATATGCTGGATCTGATCGGGACCGATCTGACGTTTGGCGATCTCGATCTGGTCAATGATGGCGCGTCGAATCGGTCCCCGCTGTCTCTGGCCATGTGGGCGGGGCATTTTCTGAACGAGCCGAACCTCGTAGACGCCGACCTGATCGCCCTGATAACCGACGCGTTCCGGGTCGAATACGGCGAAGATGCCAAAAGCTGTCTGTTCACCCGTGCGGAGGCCAAGCGGATCAACGAGTTCTTCCGCCCGCTCAACAAGGACCTTGCGTCCCGGATCGCACAGATGCAACCGGGCTTTGCGCTGGCACCTTCCTTGCTGACGGGCAACACGATCTTCCGCGAGGATATCAGCGCCACTTTCTGGATGCGCTGCGCGCGGCGCATCCTGCACAGATCGCGCGCGATCGAGCGCGACGCAAGGGCGTGATTGCGCCTAGACCTGCGCCATGACGCACAGCAATTCGAACATCACCGACGCGCCCAGATAGGCGGTCCCGCCCGATGCATCGAAGGGCGGCGACACCTCGACCAGATCGGCGCCGACGATATTGAGCCCCGCCAGCGCCCGCACCACCTGCAACGCCTGATACGAATTTGGCCCGCCAACTTCGGGTGTGCCGGTGCCCGGCGCAAAGGCCGGGTCGATAAAGTCGATGTCGTAGCTGACATAGGTTGCGCCACTGCCCACAATCTCGTGCGCCTCGGCCATCACATCGGTGACGCCCCTGTCGTGAAACTCCTCGATTCCGATCACGCGTATGCCGACGCCATCGGCAAAATCGCGGTCCTCGCGGTCATAGGCCGTGCCGCGTATCCCGATCATCACGACGCGCTTGGGGTCGAGCAGACCTTCCTCCACCGCGCGGCGAAACGGCGTGCCATGCGTATACATCGTGCCGCCGAAATAGCTGTGGAAAAGGTCGGTATGACTGTCGAAATGCACCATCCCCAGCGGCCTGTCCCGCGCCAATGACCGCAGGATCGGCAGCGTGCAAAGGTGATCGCCCCCCGCCGTCAGCGGGCGTATGTCGCCCAAGAGATCGTAAAACGCCGTCACCCGCTCCAGTGTCTGCATCAGATCGGCGGGGTTGGGTGCCACGTCCCCCAGATCGGCGCAGCGCAGCGCCTCGAACGGGCGGACCTGTGTCGCGCCATTCTCGGCCCGGATCATCGTGGACGCATCGCGCAATTGCCGCGGCCCGTGGCGCGGACCGGGGCGGTTGGTGGTGCCGCCGTCCCACGGCACGCCGATCAGACCGACCTGAACATCGCTCCAGCGGTCATGCCCCGGCGGCACATGTGGCAGCCGCATGAAGGTCGGCACACCCGCAAAGCGCGGCAGGTCGAACCCCGACACGGGAGTAAAGAAATCATCTTTCATTTGGGCATCTCCAACCGTTTATGCGCCGTCACTGGCCCGCCACCCTGCGCTGCAATCCGCGCGACGGCGTCCCGCAAGGGCTCATTGCTGACCGCCATATGGTGGGCATTGGCGTGCAGAATGGTGTCACTGTCGACGACCCAGGCCACATGTCCTTTCCAGAACAGCAGATCGCCGCGTTCGGGCGGCGTGCCGTCGGGCAACGCCGCACCCAGCCGCGCCTCTTGCTGGTCGCTGTCACCGGGGCAGGGGATGCCGCAGGCCAGACATGCGGCCTGCACCAGTCCCGAACAATCAATCCCCATCGCCGAATTGCCACCCCAGACATAGGGCGTGCCCGGAAATCTCTCAGCCACGGCCACAGGGTCATTCTCCAGCAGATCGAGCGTGCAAAGATGCCCTTCGGGCACATAAAGACCGTGGTGGTTTGTCGTGATCCGCGCCCATCCGTCCGAGCGATCCACGACATGCACGCGGGCCCCAAAGCTCAGCAACAGCTGCTCCGCGGCCGTTTTGATGTCGGGTTTGCCCAGCGCATGGGTCATCCGCACGCAGATCCTGGCATTGGCCTTGATGGCGGGCAGAGCCAGCGACCCCACCGCCACATAGCCGACATAGCCGTCCCGTTTTGCATAGCCAAAGGCGTAGCCGTCAACATCCAGCACGGCAAACGCCTCTCCGAAAACCAATTGCCGTTCGCGCCCCTCACCTGGCGCGCGCCAGATCGTCGCCACATCTTTGATGACTGAGGCCTCCGCTCCCGAAGTATAGCGCGGCGCGCGGACCAACCCGCGCAGGCTGTCATGCGCCACGCGGTCATTGGCGGGCGTCGCGCGCCGATCGCTCATATCCCCAGAACGCGCGGCAAGGCCCCCAGCAGCGCCCGTGCGCCCATACCTGCGCCGCCTTTGGGGCGACCGGGTGCTGCACTCGGTTGCCAGCCGTAGATGTCGAAATGCACAAAGGGTGCCTCGATAAACCGCCGCAGGAACAAGGCCGCCGTGATCGACCCTGCAAAGCCGCCCGTGGGCGCATTGTCCAGATCGGCGATGCCCGGCTCGATCATCGCCTCATACGGATCCCAGAAGGGCATGCGCCAGACCGGATCGGCGGCGCGCGCGCCCTCTTCCGACAGGGCAAGGGCGAGCGCATCGTCGCCTGTGTAAAACGGCGCAAGATCAGGGCCGACGGCGACCCGCGCAGCCCCGGTCAGCGTCGCCATCGAGATCACCAGATCGGGGTCATCCTCGTCCGCCAATGCCAGCGCGTCCGCCAGAACCAGCCGCCCTTCGGCATCTGTATTGTTGATCTCTACACTCAGCCCCTTGCGGCTGTTGAGGATGTCACCGGGGCGGAACGCGCCTGCGCTGACCGAGTTTTCCACCGCAGGGATCAGAACGCGCAGCTGCACAGGCCAGCCCAGCGTCAGGATCATCTGCGCAAGGCCCAGCACGGTCGCGGACCCGCCCATGTCCTTCTTCATCAGCGCCATCGACGCGCCGGGTTTCAGGTTCAGCCCGCCGGTGTCGAAACACACACCCTTGCCGACCAGCGTCAGCCTGGGCCCGCTGTTCCCATGGGATATGTCGATCAGTCGCGGCGCATCCGACGCTGCACGGCCCACCGCATGGATCATCGGGAAATTATGCTCGAGAAGCGCATCGCCCAAAGTGACCTCGATGGACGCACCAAACCGCGTCGCCAGGTTCCGCGCCGCTGCCTCGAGCGCGCTTGGCCCCATATCGCCCGCGGGCGTGTTGATCAGATCGCGGGTCAACGCCTCGCCTGTGGCCCAAGCTTCGATCCGCGCGGCATCCACGCCGTCGGGCGCAACCAGTCGGGCCGTCGGTGCGGTCTGCTTGCGGTAGCGATCAAAGACATAGCCGGTCAGCAACCATCCCAGCGCCTCGGTCTCGGCATCGCCTTCGGGCAATCCTTCGATCCTGTAATCGCCCGAAGGCAACGACGGCACCGCAGCGGCCAATGCAAATCGGCCCCGCGCGCGTTCACCAGCGGTGCCATAACCCGCAACGGCAAGACCCATATCGGGCAGCATCAGCGCCTGTCCGACGTTCGCGACAAAGCCATGCGCCTGGACCCAAACGCGCGTCGCGTCATCCTGCGCCGCGAGCCAGTCGGGCAAGGCTTCCTTGGTCAGCACGATCAACCTGCGTGTGTCGTCGTTCTGTTCGGCAAATCCCAAATGCATGTCGCGCCTTTCGTCCCTTCGGGTGTCGGCGCCAGCCTAACGTGGCGCGCGACACCCGCAAGGGCCGTTCAGAGCGAAAACTCCTGCAAGTCCCAGATTTCGGTCAACGACCGTTCGCCCAGCCGCATCAGCCGCGCCAGAACGGATGCCAGCGCGATCCGGTCACCGGCGTCTATGCAATCGAGCACGTCGCGCGACACATGCACCACGGCCATCATGCCGATCTGCTCGGCGATGCCGGTCAGGGACCGCGCGTTCTTGCGCACACCCGACAAATCGTCCTGCCGATAGAGCCGGTCGATATGCGCCAGCCGCACTGCCAGCTCCTCCATTGCGCGGCAGACCACGTCCTCGGCGCCCGCCTCGCCCAGTTGCGAATAGAGCGCCGCCAGCCGGTCGGTTTCGACCCGCGCCGGTTCGGTTTGCGCCAGAGTAATTACCTGTTCCACCATCTCATACCTTTTTCCTGCCCCCACGGCCCTTGCACTATGGCGTGTCAGGGTTCCCAAAAGGTTAGGCCAGATCCGCCTTTTCCCTCGAATTCCTTTCGAATTCAGCGTATCGACCGGGACAGACGCCAATCTGACCGCCACCCCAAAAGGACTGTGCATGGACAAGGCCCGTCCGCTTCCTTCCTATCTGATCCAGCGCTACCACGGTTGGAAAGCCACCACATACGCCGACAATCAAAGCTGGTATCGCCTGCTCGCCGAAGGCGGTCAGCATCCGCGTGCGATGGTGATATCGTGCTGCGACAGCCGGGTGCATGTGACGTCGATCTTTGGCGCGGAGCAGGGCGAATTCTTCATTCACCGCAATATCGCGAACCTCGTGCCACCTTGCGTGAACGACGGCGCACAGCACGGCACCTCGGCCGCACTGGAATATGCGGTGCGCGCGCTTGGGGTGGCGCATGTGATCGTGATGGGCCATTCCAATTGCGGCGGCGTGCAGGGCTGTCTGGACATGTGCTCCGGGCGTGCGCCCGAACTTGAAGCGGCGGATAGTTTCATGGGCCGTTGGATGGATATCCTGCGACCGGGCTACGACCGCGTGGCGGACATTGCAGATGAGGACGATCAACGCCGCGCGTTGGAAAAAGAGGCAGTCCTTGTGTCGCTGGACAACCTGCTGACATTCCCTTTCGTGGCCAGCGCGGTCGAGGAAGGGAGGCTGACGCTCCATGGCCTCTGGAACGACATCGCCGATGGCTCGCTTGAGGTCTACATGCCCGACGGCGCGTGCTTTGTGCCCGTCTGATCTTGTCCGCCAAGTGCCGCGTGCGCAGACCACTTGCTGCGTGCCCGATCTGCCCCGATCCGCCACGTGTGGTTCTTGCGGCGATCAGACGCTCAGATCGCCCGAGATGCCGCCACGATGCGCCTTGATGCAAGGGCGGCCAAAGCGCTCGACCAGGGATTGCAAGGGTCGTCCCAGGGATCGTCCGGTGCACAGCGCAGTGCTCGACGATCTGTCGAGAATGACCATATGACCCTCGCGGAATGTCACGTCATAGCCGCGACTGCCCAGGGCATCCTGCAGATCTGCCCAGTCCTGTGCGACGTCAATCAACGGAACAAGAAAACTTCGCAACAGCATGGCCGTTTCGCAATCGAGGTGATTGGGCAGCGTTGCCGGAATGGCTGCGCTGGGGTCAGGCAATGTATGCAGGCTCATTTTTTCGTCTCCTTGTGCCATACGGGAACATGACACTGCTTTGAGGCTAAAAAAGGGCCTTTTTGAAATTTTCACACGATTGTAACCAAATGTTAACAATGTTCGAAAACATTTCGAGTATGAAAATGCTCGATGTTACGATCAAACTGTCCGAACCGATGCTGCTGGCCGTTCGCGATATCGCCGCGTCTGGCGACGCGACACCAGGTCATGTCATCCGTCAGGCCATCGCGGCGGAAATCCAGCGCGTCACCCGAAATGCGAAGACGCCCAATCGGGCGGATGAGCTGCTCCTCGCGCCCTTGCGTGCGCTCCTCGCCCATGATTTCGGTGTGGCGCGCAGCTGGTCCGATCTGCAATCGCGCTTGAACGCCAAAGGCTACACCCTGCGCGAAGCGGGCGGTGGCCTGGCAATCCACTCTCATCCAGAAGGCGTCCGCATGTGCAAAGGGTCCGAGCTCGGCCACGGGTATTCAGGTCTGATACCAACGGCCCTAAAGGGTTACCGTTTTAGCCCATTCACGGGATGTTATTGAGGTTATAGCCTTTTTGTCCTGTGCAAAGAAGTTCCAAGCTTCACAGCATCTGTCGACAATTTCCTCGT
>Ga0307981_1000417_pt1 | contig 42590 bp, 36 predicted proteins | sample OrgLakmetagen987_FD_201849 | JGI IMG/M metagenome (GOLD analysis project Ga0307981, IMG submission 201849) | Saline water microbial communities from Organic Lake, Antarctica - #987 | ecosystem: Environmental > Aquatic > Non-marine Saline and Alkaline > Saline | place: Antarctica: Organic Lake... | reverse complement strand
AGCGCGCGCAAGGCGCCACAACACACAGCGCGCGCAAGGCGGCACAACACACAGCGCGCGCAAGGCGGCACAACACACAGCGCGCGCAAGGCGGCACAACACACAGCGCGCGCAAGGCGGCACAACCGCGCAAACCTATCATCGAAGGGCACATTCATGGGCTTTTTTCTGCGCTGGCTCTTTGCCTTCATTCTGCTGGCCGCGACGTTCAATCTGACGCAATGGAATTACGTCCGCTGGTCCCTGGCCCATGAAGCCGAGCAATTACCGATGACGATCCTGCTCGGGTTGGTGCTGCTCGTGGGCTATGTCATCTATCTGCGCGCCACGCTGCGCTCGATCGGCGCGTTCGGCATGGCGCTGGTGCTGGCGCTGGTCGGCGCGAGCCTTTGGGTGCTCTTTGACTACGGCGTGCTGCGGCTCGGCAACCGCGACTTCAACGTCTGGCTGGGTCTGATCGCGCTGTCGCTGGTGCTGGGCATCGGGCTGAGCTGGTCGATCCTGCGCCGCAAGCTGAGCGGTCAGGCGGATGTGGACGACGTGGACGCCTGAGCGGGCCACAGGTTCGCCGCAACCCACACGGACGGTGCCTTGTCGACCAACAGCCTCCCAAGCACCTCGAAGCGCAGCGCAGGTTCCGGCGGCAGCAGATCGCGCGGGTGGTCGCGGTCGGGTCGATCATGCGGCACAGAGCATCATGCCGCTCTACCTTTGACGTGCGTTTTTGCGCCTGCCTTTGCGTCTGCCTGTGCGGATCGTTGGTTTGGTGCGGTCCTTTTCGATGGCAAGGGGCCGGGGATGACCGTCATGCTGCCCGCCCTCGATGGCTCAGGAGGCAGAACCGCCCGGTCACGACGCTTGACCTGGCCGCTGATCAGGCTCTGCAATTGATCGCTGTGGAGGGCGAGGACGGCATGGCGGCAGACCTCATCACCAACATCCACGATATCGAACGCTTCCGGTCCGCCGATGCGCCAGCCGCAGCCGCCGGGCTGACCCCGGTCCAGAGCCCGCGACTGACCGCCTCGCCCTGCGCTCGCGCGGCACTCAAACGACCCTGCCCGCGTGACCGATCGCGTTTCATCGGTCCACGGATATGCACATTGCCGCAAAAGCACGACCGGCCCCCTTCCCGGACTTTCGCCATGATCGTTGCGCACATCCTCGAAACCGGCAAACGTCACCTGCCCTTGCGCGCGCCGCCCATTCCCCCTACACACTTGGCCAACGCGCGCATACCGGAAAGTCACTATGGAAAACATCGTCCTCATCATCCACCTGCTGCTGGCATTATCGCTGATCGGCGTGGTGCTCATGCAGCGATCCGAAGGCGGCGGCCTCGGGATGGGCGGTGGTGGCGGCGGTGCGATGTCGGGCCGCTCTTCCGCGACGGCGATGGGCAAGGTAACATGGGTGCTGGCGATCGCCTTCATCATCACCTCCATCACATTGACGATCATCGCCGCCGAGAAATCCGTCGGAACTTCGGTAATCGACCGCCTTGGCGTGCCGTCCCGATCAGACGACGGCGGCGCGGCCGATCCGCTGGACACCGACGGCCTGTTGCCGCCACCGACCACCATCGACCCCGACACGCCCCTCGTGCCGCGCGCGGACTAACCTGATGCCACGAGCTGACTAAGGGGGGCCGGACAGGCGGCGCGCAGCATCGCAACCCCGCTCCTGCGTGTGGCGGGGCCCGATCGGGCCGCCACTACCCCTTGAGAGACGCGACGACACCGCAACATCATCTTGCGGTTGCCTTGCCAAAGCCCGGCGAATCCTTTAAGTGACAAGTCCCGTGACACTGCGGCACGAAATGCCGTGGCTCTCATATAAATCGCAATGAAATCACGGGGTTCCGGTCAGATGGCACGCTATATCTTTATCACGGGCGGTGTCGTGTCGTCTTTGGGCAAGGGGCTTGCCTCGGCCGCTCTGGGTGCGCTTTTGCAGGCGCGGGGCTTTACCGTCCGTCTGCGCAAGCTGGACCCCTATCTCAACGTCGATCCCGGCACGATGAGCCCGTTCGAGCATGGCGAGGTGTTCGTGACCGATGATGGCGCCGAGACCGATCTGGACCTTGGCCATTACGAGCGGTTCACCGGCGTCAGCGCGCGCAAGACCGATTCCATTTCGTCGGGGCGGATCTATTCCAACGTTCTGGAAAAGGAACGGCGCGGCGATTATCTGGGCAAGACGATACAGGTGATCCCGCATGTCACCAATGAAATCAAGGACTTCCTGCATATCGGCAACGACGAGGTCGATTTCATGCTCTGCGAGATCGGCGGCACCGTCGGCGACATCGAAGGGCTGCCGTTTTTTGAAGCCATCCGGCAATTCAGCCAGGACAAACCGCGCGGGCAGTGCATCTTCATGCATCTGACGCTGCTGCCCTTCATCAAGGCCAGCGGCGAACTCAAGACCAAACCGACCCAGCACAGCGTCAAGGAATTGCGCTCCATCGGTCTGGCCCCCGACATCCTCGTCTGCCGGTCCGAGGGAATCATTCCGGCCAAGGAACGCGAGAAGCTGGCGCTCTTTTGCAACGTGCGCCCCGACGCCGTGATCGCGGCACAAGACCTCAAGTCGATCTACGAGGCCCCGCTGGCCTATCACCGCGAAGGCCTCGATCAGGCGGTGCTGGACGCGTTCCAGATCAGCCCCGCACCCCGCCCCGACCTGCGCCGCTGGGAGGATGTCTACGACCGCATCTACAACCCCGAAGGCGAGGTCCGCATCGCCATCGTCGGCAAATACGTCCAGCTTGAGGATGCGTATAAATCCATCGCAGAGGCCCTGACCCACGGCGGCATGGCCAACCGCGTCAAGGTGCGCATCGACTGGGTCGATGCCGAGGTGTTCGAGCGCGAGGACCCCGCCCCGCATCTGGAGGGATTCCACGCCATCCTCGTGCCCGGCGGGTTCGGCGAACGCGGCACCGAAGGCAAGATCAAGGCCGCGCAATATGCCCGCGAACATCAGGTGCCCTATCTGGGCATCTGTCTGGGCATGCAGATGGCGGTGATCGAGGCGGCGCGCAACGTGGCCGGGCTGAAAACCGCAGGCTCTGAGGAGTTTGACCTTGATGCCGGCAAAAAGCGGTTCGAGCCGGTGGTCTACCATCTCAAGGAATGGGTGCAGGGCAATCAGAAGGTCAACCGCTCGGTCGCTGACGACAAGGGCGGAACGATGCGTCTGGGGGCTTATGATGCGGTGTTAACGCCGGGCAGCAAGGCGGCGGGTATCTACGGCAAGACGTCCATCGACGAGCGTCACCGCCACCGCTACGAGGTCGACATCAAATATCGCGAGACACTCGAGGATGAGGGCATGGTGTTCTCCGGCATGTCGCCCGACGGCCGCCTGCCCGAGATCGTGGAATGGCCCGACCATCCGTGGTTCATCGGCGTGCAGTTCCACCCCGAGCTGAAGTCCAAACCCTTTGCCCCGCATCCCCTGTTCAGGGATTTCGTGCGCGCGGCGAAGGAGGTGTCGCGGTTGGTCTAGGCGCATGGCGTGGCAATTTGCGATCGGCGGTGAGAACGCAAGCCAGCCCGGACAGCCAGCCCGGACAGGATGCAGCCGCAGCCGACCTCTTCGGTTGGCGACGCTGCGCAAAGCCACCCTTGCCCCCGGCCCCGACCCGGCCTAAGCCACACCCCATGCTGTCCTACCAACACGCTTATCACGCCGGAAATCTGGCGGACGTCCACAAACACGCGGCGCTGGCGTGGATGTTGGATTACCTGACGCAAAAAGACAAACCGCTCAGCTATATCGAAACTCATGCGGGGCGGGGGTTGTATGATCTGTTGGCGACAGAGGCGATCAAGACAGGCGAGGCCGCAAAGGGCATCACGCGGGCAGAGGCGTGGTTTGCGGCGGACCATCCCTATCTGCGGGTTCTGGCAGACGTTCGCAAGGCGCATGGCGATCAGGCCTATCCCGGCTCTCCGCTGATCGCCGCGACGCTCTTGCGCGAGACCGATACGCTGCATCTGGCGGATCTGCATCCACAGGAACATGCGGAGCTGGAGCATCTGCTCCCCATGGCCTCGGTTCACCGACGTGACGGCATCGCATTGGCCCAAAGCCTGTGTCCGCCGACGCCCCGGCGCGGTCTCTTGCTGATCGACCCGTCCTACGAGGTCAAGGAAGACTATGATCTGCTGCCCCGGGCGCTGACGACGCTGCATAAAAAGTGGAATGTGGGCATTCTCATGCTGTGGTATCCGATCCTGACCAGTCAGGCGCATCTGCCGATGCTGGATGCGCTGCAAGAGGCCCTTCCGGGCGCGCTGCGCCACGAGGTCGGCTTTGCGCCCGCACGGCGCGGGCATGGCATGGTCGGCTCCGGGCTTTTCGTGGTGAACCCGCCCTGGGGTCTGGCGGCGGAATTGCAGCGACTGGAGGCGTGTTTCGAGCGGATGCGGCAGGGCGGCTTCTCTCGCTGATGTGCTGCGGATTTTCTGCCGGTTCGGGTTCGAGGAAATGATGGACTGAAACCCTTTGGAATTGGCGGGAATTCTCTTTCTGCGCCGACCCGGCCTTGGTCTTGGCGCGCGGACCCCCTATGTAACGCTTTATGTTTGCAGAATTTCTCAATCGGCTGACCCAGCCAGAGCCCGCCCCCATGCCCGATGCCGACGCGCGGCTGGCGCTGACAGCGCTTTTGGTGCGCGTCGCGCGGTCCGACAATGATTATGCCCTCTCGGAACGCACCCGGATCGACCGGATCACACAGGCCCGCTACGGGCTGACCGCCCAGGCGGCAGCGACCTTGCGCGCCGATGCCGAAACGCTGGAGCAGGTGGCGCCGGACACCGTGCGCTTTACCCGCGCCATCAAGGACGCCGTGGGCCATGACGACAGGCTTGCGGTGATCGAGGCGCTTTGGCAGGTGGCGCTGGCCGACGGCGTGCGCGACCCCGAAGAGGACAGGATCCTGCGATTGGTGACGGGTCTTCTGGGCATCAGCGACCTCGACAGCGCACGGGTCCGCCAGCGGGTCGAGGCACGTTGATCGCCTGCCTGCCGATGTATGATCTGGCGCCGTTGCGCGCCGTGCACGATCGCTGGTGGCAGGGTATCCGGGCGCATCTGGGCTACGGGCCGGACGCGCTGACGCGGGGCGGCGATCCGTGGGGCCTGTGGCGCTCGGACGATCTGCTGCTTTCGCAGACCTGCGGATTGCCGTTCCGGGCGCATCTTTGGGCGCATGTAAAGCTGGTGGCCACGCCGGTCTGCGATATCGACGCGCCGCCGGGGCAGTATTTCTCAAGGATCATCATGCGCAAGGGTGCCGCGCCGCAAGACGGGCTGACCTGCGCCTTTAACGAGGCCTTGTCGCAATCGGGCTGGGCGGCTTTGCACGATTGGCTGGGCGCACAGGGGCTGACGCCCGGTGCGATGATTGCCAGCGGCAGCCATATGGCATCGGCGCGCATGGTGCTGGACGGTGAGGCGGATCTGGCGGCGATCGACGCGCTGACATGGCGGCTTTTGACGCGGTATGAGCGGTGGACCGACGGGCTGACCTGTGTGGACCGCACGGCCCCCACGCCCGCCCTGCCCTTTATTACTGCGAAATCCCGTGATGCAGAGGCGATTTACCGCGCCATGTCGCAGGCGCTGGCCGATCTGACCCCGCAAGACCGCGACGCGCTGGGCCTGCGCGGTCTGATCCGCATCGATGCTGCCGCGTATCGCGCCATACCAATCCCCACGCCGCCCTGACCTGCGATTACATGCACTGTTCACGACAATTGCGCATTGCAAACCCCGCCAATATGCCCAAAGTTGTCACTCTTCCTGACCTCATGCGCAATCGGACCTCTGTTGACCAGCGAGACCCCTGACATCTCCCCCGTCATCGAAATCCGCAACCTGCACAAGGCGTTCGGCGCTTTGGAGGTTTTGCGCGGGGTCGACATCACGGCGCGGCGCGGCGATGTGGTCTCGCTGATCGGCTCGTCGGGGTCGGGCAAATCGACGCTTTTGCGCTGCGCCAACCTGCTCGAGGACAGCCAGCAGGGAGAGATCGCGTTCAAGGGCGAAAACGTCCGCTGGCAGGGCAAGGGGCTGAACCGCCGCCCCGCCGATACCGCACAGGTGCTGCGCATCCGCACCAACCTCAGCATGGTGTTCCAGCAGTTCAATCTGTGGTCGCATATGACGATCCTGCAAAACGTGATGGAAGCGCCGGTCACCGTGCTGGGCCGCGACCGCGCGGAGGCCGAGGATGCCGCGCGCGGCTATCTTGACAAGGTGGGCATCGGCGACAAGTGCGACGCCTACCCTGCGCAGCTTTCCGGCGGTCAGCAGCAGCGCGCCGCCATCGCCCGCGCGCTGTGCATGGAGCCCGAGGCGATTTTGTTCGACGAGCCGACCTCAGCCCTCGATCCCGAACTGGAACAGGAGGTGGTGCGCGTGATCAAGGATCTCGCCGCCGAAGGACGCACGATGCTTATCGTCACGCATGATATGAAACTGGCCGCCGACATGTCCGACCACGTGGTGTTCCTGCACCAGGGCCTGGTCGAGGAAGAAGGCACCGCAGAACGCATATTCGCCGCGCCGCGCTCCGACCGGTTGCGCGGCTTTCTCAAATCCACTCAACTCTGAACCATAAAGAAAGAATCCCATGAAAACCATCCTCACCGCCGTCGCGGCTCTGGCACTCAGCACGTCCATGGCGCTGGCCGCCAGCCATTCCGTCGTCCGTCTGGGCACCGAAGGCGCCTATCCTCCGTATAACTTCATCAACGACGCAGGCGAGGTCGACGGGTTCGAGCGCGAGTTGGGCGACGAATTGTGCCTGCGCGCCGAGCTGACCTGCGAATGGGTCACCAACGAATGGGACAGCATCATCCCCAACCTCGTGTCGGGCAATTACGACGCCATCATCGCCGGTATGTCGATCACCGACGAGCGCGACGAGGTCATCGATTTCTCCGCCCCCTACACCCAGCCCGACCCGTCGTCCTACCTGACGCTGGACGGGGCCCAACCTGACCTGACCGGCGGCGTGATCGCGGCACAGGCGGGCACCATTCAGGCCGCGCATATCGCCAGCTCCGGTGCCACGCTGCTGGAGTTCGCCACGCCCGACGAGACGATCGCCGCCGTGCGCAACGGCGAAGCCGACGCGGCTCTGGCCGACAAGGGCTATCTCGAGCCCATCGCGACAGAAAGCGCCGACGTCACGCTTTATGGCGACGAGGTTCTGCTGGGCGGCGGCATCGGCATGGGTATCCGCGAAAGCGATACCGAGCTGAAAGAGAAATTCAGCGCCGCCATCCAGACCATGAAGGACGACGGCAGCCTGAACGACCTGATCACCAAATGGCTGCCCGAAAGCGCGCTGTTCTGAACTGCCTCAGGGGGGAGCGGCGCGCGCCTCTCCCCCTTCATCGTTCTTCGAATATGCAAACACCCTGACCGGACACAGATACAATTTTCAGCTTGTGCGCCGACCCTGACCAACTCACCACGACCCGGTGGATGCTGTGCTACCTGACCACGGGCAAGCACATGATGCTCTATTGGTCGGTGGGCACCGTGCTGATCCTGCTGGCGATCACGGCCCCTGCCGCGCTGCTCTTTGGTTTTGGCGGGGCGGCGGCGGCGCGGTCGCGCGTGGCCCCGCTGCGCTGGTTCGGCAAAGGCTATATCGCCATCGTGCGCGGCGTGCCGGACATCGCGTTCTTTCTGTTTTTCGTGCTGGCGCTGGACATCGGGTTCGAATACCTGCGCCATTCGGTCCGCTGCCCGGATTGGGAACAGGCGATCTGGCAGGGCAATGATTTCGTGGTCTGCGATCTGGGCAAGGTGCCGATGAACAACGCGCCGCAATGGGTGCACGAGACCTACGGCTTTTTCCTTGCCGTGCTGACATTCGCCATCGTGTTCGGCGCTTTTTCCGCCAACGTCCTTTTCGGGGCCATGCGCGCCGTGCCCCGCGAGCAACTGGAAACCGCCGAAGCCTACGGCATGAATCAGCGCCAGATCTTTCGCCGGGTGCTGGTGCCGCAGATGTGGGTCTTTGCCCTGCCCGGCCTCAGCAACCTGTGGATGGTGCTGATCAAGGCGACGCCTCTGCTGTTCCTGCTGGGCGTCGAGGATATCGTCTATTGGGCCCGCGAACTGGGGGGTGCCAAAACCGCCCGCTTCACTGCTTACCCGCATGCGGACTGGCGGATGTGGTATTTCCTGGGCCTGCTGGTGTTCTACCTGATCTTCACCCGCATTTCCGAAATCGTTCTGGACCGCATCATGGCGCGCCTCACCCACGGACAGGCCACCTTGGCCGGTGACGCGGCGAGGAAAGCGGCATGATCCAGGTTTCATCTTGCCAGATAAACCTTCGGGGAAGTTTGAAGGGGTGGAAAACCCCTTCGAGCGGGGGTGCGGGGGCGGCAGCCCCCGCTTGCGTCGGACAGGCGCAAGCCGTTCGAAACCAGGCGACCCGCAGGTGAGCTGCTGGGAGACCCTTGCCGATTACGGCCTGCGATCCTTGGGTATCGGCGAACGCCTGCTGCCGCGTTCGGACTTCACAATCTGTCAGCAAGTCGTTCTGATCGGCTCGGGCCTGATCTGGAACATCTATTTCGGCCTTCTGGCGCTCGTTTCGGGCTTTTTCCTCGCCACCGCGCTGGCGTTGGGCAAGGCCAGTCAGAACCGCGTGCTGCGCAAACTCTCGGAATGGACCATCTTTGTCTTCCGCGGCTCGCCGCTCTTCATCCAGTTCTTCTTCGCCTATTTCCTGTTTCTGTCGCTCAAATCCGTCTCGCCGGTCTTCGATCCGTTCACATCCGCCTGGCTTGGCGCATTGGTCGTGCTCTTTTTTAACACCGCCGCCTACACAGGCGAGATTTTCTACGGTGCCCTGCAATCCATCCCGCGCGGCGATATCGAGGCGGCGGATGCCTACGGTCTGTCGGGCTGGGCGCGGTTCCGGCGCATCCTGTGGCCGACGATGCTGCGGCTGGCCTGGCCCGCCTATACCAACGAGGCGATCTTTCTCTTTCACGCCACCACCTTGGTCTATTTCAGCGGCTTTCCGGCGTTCCAGCAAAGGGGCGACGCGCTTTATTATGCCAATTACTTTGCCGACAAGACCTTCAACCCGTTCATCCCCTATCCCATTCTGGCGGGCTATTTCATCGCGCTGACGCTGGTGATCATCGCGGTCTTTGGCGTGATCAATGCGCGACTGAACCGGCATTTGCCACAAGAAAGCCGCGTGAAGCTGCGCTTTCGGATGCCGCAGGCGATGCGCTGAGGCCTGTCGCAGGCCACATCTTGCCACCCGCCATCTTGCCAGTTCCCGCGCAAAGGCCTATCAGCACATTTGATCAAACCATTGGTGTCCCATGTCTTCCGTGATGCAGAACTATCTGCGCAAGAACCCACAAATTCGCACGATCCGCGTCGCCGCAGCCGATCTCAATGGCCAGCCGCGCGGCAAACGTGTCCCCACCCGGTTCGCCGACAAGATTGTGGCCGACGGCACCCGCTTTCCGCTCTCGGTGCTCAATCTCGACATCTGGGGCGAGGATATCGACGACAGCCCGCTGGTCTTTGCCTCGGGCGATGCCGACGGCGTGCTGAAGCCGACCGAACGCGGCTTTGTGCCCATGCCCTGGCTCGAGGCGCCCACAGCGCTGCTGCCGATCTGGATGTTTCGCGAAAACGGCCGGCCCTATGAGGGCGATCCGCGCCATGCCCTGCGCGCGGTGGTCGATCGCTACAAGGCGCGCGGGCTGACCATCGTGGCTGCGGTCGAGCTTGAGTTCTTTCTGATCGACGATTCAGGCCGCAACCTGCAAATTCCGATCTCGCCCCGGTCGGGCAAGCGCCGCAAGGCCGCCGAAACGCTCAGCATCCGTGCGCTGGACCAGTTCGACACATTCTTTACCGATCTTTATGATGCCTGCGAGGCGATGGACATTCCCGCCGACACCGCCATCTCAGAGGCCGGTCTGGGCCAGTTTGAAATCAACCTGATGCACGGCGACGACGCGCTGCGCGCCGCCGACGACGCCTGGCTTTTCAAACTGCTGGTCAAGGGGCTGGCGCGCAGGCACGGCTTTGCCGCGTCCTTCATGGCCAAACCCTATGAAGATTACCCCGGATCCGGGCTGCACACGCATTTCTCGGTGCTGGATGCGCAGGGCGACAACATCTTCGACAATGGCGGGCCAGAGGGCACAGATATTCTCCGCCACGCGGTTCAGGGCTGCCTGAGCGCGATGCACGACAGCACGCTGATCTTTTGCCCGCATCTTAATTCCTATGACCGCATGGTGCCCGGTGCCCATGCGCCCACGGGTATCTGCTGGGCCTATGAAAACCGCACCTCGGCCATTCGTATTCCCAACGGGGCACCCTCGGCGCGGCGCATCGAACACCGGGTCGCGGGCGGCGATGTGAACCCCTATCTGATGCTGACGGCCATTCTGGGCGCCGCGCTCGACGGGATCGAAGACGGCGCAATGCCGCCCGACCCGATCACCGGCAACGCCTATGCGCTGGACCTGCCGCGCATCCCCGAAACCTGGGCTGCGGCCATCGACGCCTTTGAGGGCAGCGCCGCGATGGCGCGTATCTTTGCCCCTGAAATGATCCGCAATCTGGTGCTGACCAAGCGGCAGGAGATGCATTACATGGCCGAACTGACGCCGAACGAGCAGGTGGAAATCTATCTCGACACGGTCTGAGCCTTGCCCCACCCAAGAGCCACGCTCAGGCTGACCTCAAACCAACGGTGCGCCCCATGAAAATCGGTCTTCTGCAATGCGGTCCCACGCCCGAGGAACTGGTCCCCGAGCACGGCGATTATCCAGCGCTTTATGCGCGGATGCTGGACGGTCACGGCTTTGAGCATGTCCATTGGAGGGTGTTCGAGGGCGATTTTCCGGACAGCCCCGAGGCCGCCGACGGCTGGCTGATCAGCGGATCGCGCTACGGGGCCTATGAGGATCACGCCTGGATCCCCCCGCTCGAGGAATTCATCCGCGCCGTGATTGCGGCCGGGCGGCCTTTGGTGGGCATCTGCTTTGGCCACCAGATCATCGCGCAGGCCCTGGGCGGCAAGGTCGAGAAATTCGCGGGTGGCTGGTCGGTCGGGGCGACGGAGTATGATTTCGGCGGCGAGGTCCTGACCGCCAACGCCTGGCATCAGGATCAGGTCACGGTCGTGCCCCCCGGTGCGCAGGTGGTGGCCCGCAGTGCGTCTTGCGCCAATGCAGCCCTGCTCTATCCCGGTCGCGCCTATTCGGTGCAGCCCCACCCTGAGTTCGAGCGCGGCTTTGTCGAAGCGCTGATCCGACACAAGGGCCCCGGCGTGGTGCCGGATGCGCTGCTTGACATAGCGACGGAGCGGCTTGAGACACCCGTAGACAATGCCCGGATCGCCGCGCAATTCGCGCAATTTTTCAGAACCGGAGAGATCGCATGACCGAGGCACAATGGACCGATGAGCTGCCCGAGGCCGCGCGCAGCTATCTCGAAAACCGCCGTCTGGACGAGGTCGAATGCATCATCGCCGACATGCCCGGCATCGCCCGCGGCAAGGCGGTGCCCGCGTCGAAATTCGCGCGTCAGAAATTCTTTCACCTGCCCGACAGCATCTTTTTCCAGACCATCACCGGCGATTGGGGCGAGGCGGCGGGCGAAGGCGGTTTCATCGAGCGCGACATGATCCTGCACCCCGACATGTCCACCGCGACCGCCGCCCCCTGGACCGGCGACTGGACATTGCAGGTGATCCACGACGCCTATGACCGCAAGGACCGGCCCGTGCCCTTTGCGCCGCGCAACGTGCTGCGCCGCGTCGTGCAGCTTTACCGCGATCAGGGGTGGGAGCCTGTGGTGGCGCCAGAGATGGAGTTCTTTCTGGTCGCCCGCAATCTGGACCCCGCGCAGGACATCAAGCCGATGATCGGCCGCTCCGGCAGGCCTGCCGCGGCGCGTCAGGCCTATTCGATGACGGCGGTGGACGAATTCGGGCCTGTCATAGACGACATCTACGATTTCGCCGAGGCGCAAGGCTTTGAGATCGACGGCATCACGCAGGAAGGCGGCGCGGGACAGCTCGAAATCAACCTGCGCCACGGCAACCCCATCAAGCTGGCCGATGAGGTCTTTTTCTTCAAACGCCTGATCCGCGAGGCGGCGCTGCGCCACGATTGCTTTGCCACCTTCATGGCCAAACCCATCGCCGACGAACCGGGCAGCGCCATGCACATTCACCATTCGGTGCTCGACATCAAAACCCGCAAGAACATCTTTGCCGGACCGCAGGGCGGCGAGACGGATGCATTCTTCAATTATATCGGCGGCCTGCAGCATTACATGCCGCAGGCCATCGCGGTGCTGGCACCTTACGTCAATTCGTATCGCCGCTATGTCAAGGATCACGCCGCCCCGATCAATCTGGAATGGGGCCGCGACAACCGCACCACTGGCATCCGCATCCCGCTGTCGGATCAGCAGGGCCGCCGGGTCGAGAACCGGCTGGCGGGGATGGATTGCAACCCTTATCTGGGCATCGCGGCCTCTCTGGCCTGCGGCTATCTGGGGCTGATGAACGACAAACGCCCGACCGCGCAATTCAAGGGCGACGCCTATGAGGGCGACGGCGATATACCGCAGGTTCTGGGTCAGGCGCTGGACATCTTCGACGAGGCCACCGAATTGCGCGAGGTGCTGGGGCCGGAGTTCGCCCGCGTCTACGGCATCATCAAACGCGCGGAATACGAAGAATTCCTCCAGGTCATTTCCCCGTGGGAGCGTGAACACCTGCTGATGAACGTCTGAGCCGGTTGTGACTGTGGCTTTGGCCGGAACGTCAGCACATCGTGCGCCTGCTGTGCGCACAGCGGGCGCACGGCGATCAGAAATCGAGCAGATCGAGCGTCACGAACTGGTTTCCGGCCAGCAGCAGCACGTCCTCATGCGCGGGATCCACGATGAGTTGCCAGATCACCTGCCCGGTGGATGCCAGGACCACATCGACATATTGCTCTCCGGACGCCGAAGCCGCGCGCAGGCCGAAATCCGATGCTGCGTCAGCTCCGCCATACACCAGCCGGTCGCCCTGGGTTGCATCGTAATCCGCCACAAGATCCGCGGCACCATGTTGTGGACCCAGATGATAGAACCGGTCCAGCCCCTCGCCACCGATCAGCGTATCCGGGCCAAAGCCACCGTTCAGAAAATCGGACCCCGCGCCGCCGCCCAGAATGTCAAATCCTGCACCACCTGACAGCACGTCATCGCCGAGGCCTCCAAAGATCAGGTCCTCGCCCCGCTCTCCGAAAAGTGTATCCTGACCGGACTGCCCCCCCATCAGATCGCGTGCTACACCGCCCCTAAGGATGTCATCGCCCTGCATGCCCTGAAGAACATCGTTGCCGCGTCCCCCCGTCACACTGTCGTCGCCCACCCCGGCAAAGACCCGGTCGGCGCCGCGCCCACCGTCGAGGCTGTCGTCGCCTTCGCTGCCCAGCAAGGTGTCGTCGCCGTCTTTGCCGAAGATCAGATCGTCACCGCCCAGCGCATCTATGTAATCCGCCGCGTCACTGCCATCCTGAGTATCTGCCCCTTCGGTCGCCGGATCGTCGAAGACGTCAGTGACCAGAATCCGCACATCCAGCGTCTGCGCATCCGGCCCGGTCAGGATCAGGTCAAAGACCGGCACCGCCTCGAAATCCAGATCGTCCGAATCGTTGACGATCACGCTGCCGAATTCGGCGATGGCAAAGGCCAGCATCCCGTCGCCGTCCAGATCCAGATTGCCGCCGGTGATCGACAGCGCGTTCGCGCCGGTGTCGTCGGGAAAGAACCCCTCGCTCAGGATATCTGCCACATTTGTGCCCAGGCTCACGTTTTCCGCCACCCGCACGCCGACATCCTCGGCGGCGATCTCGACTACATAATGCGTCAGGCCCGTATCGAACCGGCCCAGATCGTTCCAGGTGGGTAGATCGCCTGTGGCGCTGAAATAATGCAGCGCATCTTCGCCAAAGCTGTTGTTGGGCTCACCGGCGAACCAGTCGGTATAGTCGAACGCCGTGCCGTCCTGCCATTGCCAGCCACCACCGGGCTCTGGCGATCCTGCGGGTTGAAAGCCGCCCAGCCAGGGTCCGCGCCCGATGGCGTTGATCGCCCCGGCCTGCGTCGCCAGGTCGTAGACAAAGGCGTTTTCCGCAGCCGAAGCGATGCTCGCCAACTCGAACCCGCTCAGCGCCGCGGTGTCGCGCGCATCCACCCATGATATCGGGCCGCGTTCCTCGATCTTGTAGAAATGGCCGTTGCCGCCGTCGGCGACCTCCCACAGGGCGTAACCGTCGCGGATGAGCCGGGCTGCAATCGGCATATCAAAGTCCTTTGGCTTTACGTAAGGTAATATCGTGAAGATGCCTCTTTGGCGGGCGCAGGTAAAGGCCCGTGGCCACATGACCCCGCCGTGCCCGCAATCGGCAATTGACCCCGCGCAACGGCGCTATATCACGGGACAGACCGCCTTGGCGGTCAATCAGCGCGACCAGAGGAGAGGCCCGATGGACCTGCTTTATGCCAACGACACCGCCGGGCAGCACCCCCGGTCGTGGTATGCCGAGACCGCGCAGACCCTGCCCCCTTTTGCGCCGCTGGACGGCGAAACACGGGTGCATGTCTGCATCGTGGGGGGCGGCTTTACCGGCCTGTCGGCGGCGCTGCATCTGGCCGAGCTTGGCGTCGAGGTGCTGCTGGTCGAGGCGCACCGCGCAGGCTTTGGCGCGTCGGGGCGCAATGGCGGGCAATTGGGCAGCGGACAGCGGGTCAATCAGCTTGGGCTTGAAAAGATGCTGGGCGCGGATGCGGCACGGACTCTGTGGGACATGGGCGCGGATGCCAAGGCGCTGGTGCGCCGCCTGATTGCCGAGCATGACATCGCCTGTCACCTCAAGGACGGCATCGCCTTGGCCGGATCGACGCAAGCCCAGGTCGACGATCTGCACCGCTACGCCGACCATCTGGCGACGGCCTACGATTACGCCCCGGTCGAGGCGCTGGATGCCAAATCCTTTGCAGCGCTTTGCCCCTCGCCCGATTACACCGGCGGGATGCTGGATATGGGGGCGGGGCATCTGCACCCGCTGGCCTTGTGTTTCGGTCTGGCGCAGGCTGCCGTAGCCGCAGGCGCACGGATTTGCGAAGACACCCATGTGAAAAGCATCGCGCGCGGCGATCCCGCGATCCTGATGACCGACAAGGGCCGCATCGTGGCCGATCACGTGATCCTGGCCGCCAACGGCTATCTGGGCGGGCTGGATGCGCAGGTCGCGTCGCGGGTCATGCCGATCAACAATTTCGTCGTCGCGACCGAACGTCTGGGCGAACGGGCGGCAGAGGTGCTGACCCGCGATATCGCCGTGTCCGATTCGCGGTTTGTGGTAAATTATTTCCGCCTGAGCCATGACAAGCGGCTGCTGTTCGGCGGCGGTGAAAGCTATGGCTACAGGTTTCCATCGGATATTGCGGCAAAAGTGCGCAAACCGATGATGCAGATCTTTCCGTCCCTGCGCGACGTGGCGATCACCCATGCCTGGGGCGGCACGCTGGCGATCACGATGAAGCGGATGCCCTATCTGACGCGGCTCGCCCCCAACGTGCTGAGCGCGTCGGGTTATTCGGGCCACGGGGTCGGCAATGCGGTGCAGGCAGGCGCGCTGATGGCGCAGGCGGTGCGTGGTCAGGCGGACGGGTTCGACACCATGTCTGCGATCCCCAGCGTGCCGTTTCCCGGCGGCGTGCGGCTGCGCAATCCACTTCTGGCACTGGCGATGAGCTGGTATGCGCTGCGCGACCGGCTGGGAACGTGACGCGGCCCGCCGTGACCACAGGGACACGCCCGGTGCCGCGCCACACCTTGAACAAGAATTCTTTGCTTTGGTGTCATGATTAATTGATTTACTATTGCCGAGACCACTATTCGGGAATCTAAAATGACGCTACCCAACATGCACGACGCCGAACCCATCCCCGAAGCCGCCCGTGCCGAGATCGACCGCGTTCTGCAATCCGGCGACCTCTTTCGCTACACTGCGCCCGACGCGTCACCCGTGACGCTTCTGGAGCAGGAGTTTGCCGCACTCCTGGGCAGCAAATACGCGCTGGCCGTGTCGTCGTGTTCGGCTGCGTTGTTCCTGTCGCTCAAGGCGTTGGGCCTGCCGCGCGACGCGCGCGTGATGATCCCGGGCTTTACCTTTGCCGCTGTCCCATCGTCGATCCTGCATGCCGATTGCGTGCCGGTCCTGTGCGAAGTGGGCGAGAATTACCGCATCGACATGGCGGATTTCGAGGCCAAGCTGGACGATGTTCAGGCCGTCATCATCAGCCACATGCGCGGGCACACGTCCGACATGGATGCCATCATGGCGCTCTGCGATGCGCGCGGGCTGCCGGTGGTCGAGGATGCGGCGCATTCGCTGGGCACGACGTGGCATGGGCGCAATATCGGCACGATTGGCCGCGTGGGCTGTTTTTCGTTCCAAAGCTACAAGCTGGTGAACGCGGGCGAAGGTGGCATCCTGATCACCGACGACGCGGACCTGATCGCACAGGCGGTGATTCTGTCGGGCGCCTACGAGCATAACTGGAAAAAGCACGCCGTGCTGCACGAGGCCTTTGCACGCTGGCAGAACAAACTTCCTCTTTATAATCTGCGGATGTCGAACCTGTCGGCGGTGGTGATCCGTCCGCAACTGCCTTTTGTGGCGCAAAGGGTCAGCGACGGACGGCGCAATCATGACCGGGTCGCAGCGCGCCTTGCTGCGTCGCACTGGATCGACGTGCCGGACAAGCTGGCAGCCGAGCAGCGCGCACCGGATTCGCTACAATTCAACCTGCAAGGCATGGACAACGCGCAGGCCCGCCGCTTTGCCGGGGCGGCAGGCGCGCAGGGCGTCAAGGTGCAGATATTCGGGCTGAGCGACGACAATGCGCGGGCGTTCTGGAACTGGCAGTTTCTGGGTGACATCCCCGACCTGCCCCGCACCCGTGCCATGCTGATGCGCGCCTGCGACACCCGCCTGCCGGCGCGTCTGACACCGTCCGAATGCGATGCGGTGGCGGATGTGCTGCTGGCCGCGGCTGAAAGTGTGATGGGGCGGGCGGCGGCCTGAACCTGACGCCCGTTGGCAGAGCGGTCAGGCGCAGACGCGCCGCGCTCACTCCAGCTTTGACAGCTTTTTCTGCAACGCGGCCAGCTCGGCCTTGATCGCGTCGAGGTCCTCGGCCTCGCCCTTTTTCGACGGGGCATCGCCCGCGGGGTTGGACCCGGTGATCGCCTTGAGGAACGCGTCCTGCTGCGCCTGCACGACCTCGAACCCGGGCATCTTGCTGATCGGGTTGGCCTGCGCCATGTTCTCGACCCACTTGGACTGGCTTTCGCGGAACATGTCAAAGCTGGCGGCCAGAAACTGCGGCACGACGCTGGTGGCCTGCGTCGTATAGCTGCGCACCAGATCGTTGAGCACATTGGTGGGCAGCACGTTTTCGCCCCGGCTTTCGTGTTCCGCAATGATTTGAAGCAGGTATTGCCGGGTCAGGTCGTCGCCGGATTTCAGATCGACGATCCGCACCTCGCGGCCGTCGCGGATAAAGCCCGCGATGTCCTCAAGCGTGACGTAGTCGCTGGTCTCGGTATTATAAAGCCTGCGGCTTGCGTAGCGCTTGATGAGAAGCGATTTTTCCTGATCGGCCACACGTCTCTCCCCGGATTGCCATGCTGCGTTGCAGCTTAGGCGGTGTGGGAGAAAAAGGAAAGAGAGGTTGGGCGATTGTCGCCGTCTGCGGGGCGGGCGTGCAAACGCAAAAAGGCAGGCCCTGAGGCCTGCCCTTGCGAAGCATCACGTCCGGGAGGAGACGCCTGCATCTGTCCTCCGGGCTCACTTGGCCGCGGTGGCTTTCTTGGTGGCGGTCGCCGCGTCGTCGGTCGCTTTCTTGACGGCGGCAGTCGCATCTTCGGACATGTCCTTGCCTGCGGCCATCATCAGCTCGACCGTGTCCGTCTGGACCTTCTTGGCGATCTCGGCAAAGGCGGCCATATGCTCGGCTGCGACTTCGGCCTGAGCGGAGGCGAAATCGGTCATCGCCTTGGCGTAATCGGCAGGCTCGGTCTTGGCTTTGGACATGTCGCCCAGTTTCGCCAGCGTCTCTTTGGTCCACTTGGACGATATTTCGGACGACTTGTTCGCCGCGTCGATCGCCACGGTGCTCAGCTTTTCGTTGAGCGACGCGGTGGTTTTGAACGCGCCTTCCATGGCGCCTGTGTCGACGGGGAATGCGCCCATCATGTCTTTCATCATCGCGGTCATATCGGGTGTCTTGGTAGCCATATGGAAAATCCTTTGCTTGGGTGGCAGGACCATCCCGCCGTTTTTTTCATGACAGATACATACATGCTGCACTGCGGCATTTCAAGTATGAATGCTGCGGTGCAGCAAAAAAATCGGTCGCAGCTTCGCAAGTGGCAAATGCAGATTTCAAACCTTCGAAAACCTGTTTTGCAGGTGCCTGGAAACCCCGTCCGGGCTGTCATCGGGTCGCGGTTGAGCCCTGTGCTGTCCTGCCTTGCCTGCCGTCAAACGGATCGGCTGTCGAACGAGGATGACGTTTCGGACAGCGGCTACCCGCCGCGCGACTTCACCGCCACATACGTCCCCGGCGCAGGCCCCAGCGACGGGTGCGCCGCGTCGCCCGGTTCGCGCGCGGGCACCATCTTGCCAGAGCGTTTGGCCAGCCAGCCTTCCCAGCGGGGCCACCACGACCCGGGTGTAAATTCAGCGCCCGCCAGCCAGTCGGGGGGATCGAGGCCGAGGTCGTCGTTCACGTAATGGCCATATTTCTTCTTGCTGGGCGGGTTCACGATGCCCGCGATATGGCCTGATTCGCTGACGATGAACATCTTGGAGCGGCCGCCCATCTTTTGCACGCCGCGGTAGCAATCCTTCCACGCGGCGATGTGGTCGGTCTCACAGGCGATGGAACACAGCGGCACATCGACATCCTTGAGTCGCAGAACCTCGCCACACAGCTCATAGCCCTCGCCCGCCAGCTGGTTCGACTGGCACAGGCCCCGCAGATATTGCATTGCCATGCGGCCCGGCAGGTTAGAGCCGTCGCCGTTCCAGTAAAGCAGATCGAACGCGGGCGGCGTTTCGCCCATCATGTAGCTTCGGATCGCGGGCTGATAGACCAGATCGTTGGAGCGCAGATACGAGAACGTGCGCGCCATGATGAAGGATTTGAGAATGCCCTTCGCTTCGATTTCGGCCTCGATCCCGTCGATGAAATCGTTTTGCAGGAACGGCGTGAATTCGCCCTGATCGCCAAAATCCGTCAGCGTGGTAAAGAACGTCGCGGATTTGACGGATGTGTCGCCGCGCGACTTCATCAGCGCAAGGGTCAGCGACAGCGTGGTGCCCGCGATGCAATAGCCCACGGCGTTGACCTTCTCGACGCCGGTGATGGATTTCACCTCGCGAATGGCGGTCAGAAAGCCCTCCTCGATGTAATCCTCGAGCCCGATGTCGCGGTAGCTTTCATCCGGGTTGATCCAGCTGACCACAAACAGAGTGTAGCCCTGATCGACCACCCAGCGGATCATCGAATTGCTCTCTTTCAGATCGAGAATGTAGAATTTGTTGATCCACGGCGGGAACAGCACGACCGGCGTCTGGCGCACCTTTTCGGTGGTCGGGTTATACTGGATGACCTCCATCATGCGGTTGCGGTAGATCACTTCGCCTTTGGCTGTGGCGATGTTTTCGCCCAGCTTGAACGCGGTCTCGTCCGCCAGCCGCACGACCAGTTCGCCGTCATTGGCCTCAAGGTCCGCGACAAGGTTCTCGAGACCCTGGACCAGCGAGGCGCCTTCGGTCTCGATCGCCTTTTCCAGCGCATCCGGGTTCGTGCCCAGAAAATTCGTCGGCGCCATCATGTCGACGATCTGCTGGGCGAAATACGTCAGGCGCTTTTTCTCGAGCGGGTCCAGATCGTCGATGCCCGCCACCGCGTCGCGCATGGCGTCGGAGTTGATCAGGTATTGCTGCTTGATGAAGTTGAAATAGGGATGCGTGTCCCACATCGGGTTGGCAAAGCGGCGGTCCGTGGGTCCGGGGTCTGCGGGGGCCTCCAGCTTGCCCTTGGCCAGCACCTGCTGCGCTTCGGCGTAATGCGTCATGGTGCGGCCCCAAAAGGACACCTGCTGTTCGATGATCTTGGCGGGTTCGTGCATCCATTCGGACCAGTAGGTGGTGACGGCCTGCGCGAAAAGCGCCTTGTCGGGACCAGAGAGCGCCGGGTTGACCTTTTGCTTGTTCGACATGGCCGCGATCATGCGCTGCGACAGTTCTTCGATCCGGGCCAGATTGGCGGTCATGGCCGCCTTGCCAGCCTGTTCGCTGTCGGGTTTCTCATTGGTTGCCATCTTAACTTTTCCCCCCTAGTGTGCAGGTGCAGCATAGCGTTGTCGGGGTCGTAAACCCGCAGCAATGATGTGAACCGGTCCCGCGTTTTGCGCCAGGCCGCTATCAGGAGATTGCGACATGCGTTACATGGTGACCTACGACCTTATGGAAACGTTGCGTAACACGAATCAATGGTTGGGCGCCACCGCGCAAGCCATTGCCGGCTATCCCGCTTTTTCGTTTTACCCCAACCCAGCACTGGCCTGGATGGGGGCTTGGGGTGCCGTGACCGAACGGACCTATCAGCGCATGACGGTCAAACCCGACTGGAACATCAACAGCGTTACCTGTGAAGACGGCAAGGACCATCTGATCGACGTGCAGACCGTGGTCGAAAAGCCCTTCGGCGACCTCATTCATTTCGCCGTGCCGGGCCGCCGCAAGCGGTCGCGCAAGGTGCTGCTGGTGGCGCCGATGTCGGGGCATTACGCGACATTGCTGCGCTCGACGGTGAAAAGCCTGCTGGTCGATTGCGAGGTCTACGTCACCGACTGGCACAATGCGCGCGACATTCCGGTCAGCGCGGGCAAGTTCGATGTTGAGGATTACACGCTCTATCTGGTGGATTTCATGCGCGAGATGGGGCCTGACACCCATGTGATCGCCGTATGCCAGCCAGCCCCCCTGACGCTGGCCGCCACCGCATATCTTGCCGAAGAGGACCCCGACGCGCAGCCCCGTTCGCTGACCCTGATCGGCGGTCCCATCGACCCCGATGCGACGCCGACGGACGTGACCGACTTTGGCCGCCGGGTGACCATGGGTCAGCTTGAGGAAACGATGATCCAGCGGGTCGGCTTCAAACACCCCGGCGTGGGCCGTATGGTCTATCCCGGTCTGTTGCAACTGGCGTCCTTCATCTCGATGAATTCCGAGACCCATACCAAGGCTTTCACCGACCAGATCAGCCGTGCCGCGCGCGGCGAGGACAAGGAGCACGACCGTCACAACCGCTTTTACGACGAATATCTGGCGGTGATGGACATGACGGCCGAATTCTACCTGTCCACGGTCGAGCGTATCTTCAAGAACCGCGAGATTGCGCTCAACGAATTCGTCGTCGACGGACGGCTTGTGGATATCGGCAAGATCACCTCGGTGGCGATCAAGACGGTCGAAGGGGCCAACGACGACATTTCAGCCCCCGGACAATGCGTGGCGGCGCTGGAACTGTGCACAGGCGTGCCGGATGCGAAAAAGGCCAGCCACCTCGAGCCGGACGCGGGCCATTACGGGATCTTCGCAGGCAAAAGCTGGCGCAACAATATCCGTCCGCTGGTGCTGGCGTTCATCGACGCCCATAACGAGGGGGCGGCCGCCAACACGAACGCAGCGGCCTGAACCCTTCATTGAACCGGAATGACGTCACTTCGCAGCCGCGTGATCGAAAACCATGTCGATCATGCGTTGCGTGCCCTTGCTGAATTCCAGCGGGCAGAGATACTCCTCGTGCCCGCGCAAGGCCCGGCCAAACGCCTCGACCTGCAAAACATATTGGTTCACCCCCGGCCAGCGCCACGTCTGCACATTGTTGTCGGCGCTGTGCAGATGCACCTGCGCCTCGCCAAAGTTGCCTGCGTTGAACGGCGCGCTGAGCCGCATGATGCCGCGGTCGCCCTGAAACACCATCTCTTGCCAGGGCGACATCCGCATCGAGTTGACAGCCGCATAGTGAAACGACGGGAATTGCGCCGTGACATGCGCCCAGACATCGACGTTGTTTTCCCAGGTGATCGCAGTGCTCAGGATCTCCGTGGGCTCCTCTCCGGTCACGAACCGGGCCGAGCCGAAGGTATAGACCCCGATATCGGGAATGCCGCCGCCCCCCGTCTCTGCCCGGTTGCGGATATTGTCGCGGTCGCTGCGGTTGTCATAGGAAAACGCGCCGTCCACCCGCACCAGATTGCCGATCTCGCCTGCCTCGAAAAGCGCCCGTGCGTGCTGCCATTGCGGGTGATGCACGATCATATAGGCCTCGGCCGCCAGCAACCCGGACGCGTCGCGCGACGCGATCAGCCCGTCGATCTGGTCTGCGCGCATGGCAATGGGCTTTTCACAGAGCACATGCTTGCCCGCCTCGAGGCATTTGCGGGTCCATTCGACGTGCAGATGGTTGGGAAGCGGGATGTATATCGCGTCGATCCCGGAATCGGCCAGCAGCGCGTCATAGCTGTCGTGCAGGCGCATGTTCGGCGCAAAGGCGAGGAACCCTGACGCCTTGGCCGGATCAGACGTGGCAAGGGCCGTCAGGTCGGCACCTTCGGCCATGTGGATGGCGCGGGCCATGTGGCGGCGGGCGAAATCCGACGCCCCCAAAACTCCCCAGCGAACCGGTTGCTGCATGTCTGCCTCCTGCAAAAAACCCTGCCCGCAGCCTCAGGGCGCGCGGACAGGGTTCAAAAGGCAACGGCAGCGGGGCGGCGTCAACCGCAAATCGGACGCGTATCAGGCTGACGCCATCATTCCGCGGTCCTTGGCCAGATCGCGCATCCGCTTTTGCAGCTTTTCAAACGCCCGCACCTCGATCTGGCGGATGCGTTCGCGGCTGACATCGTATTGCGCGCTCAGATCCTCGAGCGTAACGACCTTGTCGGTCAGACGGCGCTGGGTCAGGATGTCCTTTTCGCGATCGTTGAGAACGTCCATCGCAGCGCCCAGCATCTCGCGCCGGGCCTCCAGCTCGTCGCGGGCCTCGTAATCGCCCGCCTGATCGGCGTCTTCATCCTGAAGCCAGTCCTGCCATTGCATGGACCCTTCGCCCTCGGACCCGACTGTGGCGTTCAGCGACGCGTCGCCGCCCGACAGACGCCGGTTCATGCTGACGACCTCTTTTTCGGTCACGCCCAGATCATGGGCGATCTTGGCCACATGTTCGGGCCGCAGATCGCCATCCTCCAGCGCGCCGATGCGGGATTTCGCCTTGCGCAAGTTGAAAAACAGCTTTTTCTGGGCCGATGTGGTGCCCATTTTCACCAGCGACCATGACCGCAGGATATATTCCTGGATCGACGCCCGGATCCACCACATCGCATAGGTGGCGAGGCGAAAGCCCCGCTCCGGATCGAAGCGTTTGACCGCCTGCATCAGGCCCACGTTGGCCTCTGAAATCACCTCGGCCTGCGGCAGGCCGTAGCCGCGATAGCCCATGGCGATCTTGGCCGCGAGACGCAGATGCGACGTAACCATGCGGTGCGCCGATTCGGTGTCCTGATCTTCGACCCAACGCTTGGCCAGCATGTATTCTTCTTCCGGCTCCAGCAGCGGAAACTTGCGTATCTCCTGCATGTAGCGGTTCAATCCACCTTCTGGGGTGGGAGCCGGCAAATTGGCATAATTGCTCATCTTGTCTGTCCTTCCCTATTGACATGTTACTGCCCTTAACATCCATATGCGCTGCCCGCGCAATCGTTGCAAGATGTTTGGCTCATGATCCTTAACGTATAGGTAACACCTGAGTTCCGGGAAGCGAGACACGTGTCAGTGCGCTCACGCGCATGTGCTGTCTGTTTCAGCAGACTAGGCGCGCAACTGCGTCAAAAGATCGGCCATATCCGCAGGCATGGCGACCTCGAACAGCATTTCCGCAGCACTCACCGGATGAACAAAGCCCAGCGTGGCCGCGTGCAAGGCCTGCCGGGCAAAGCCCTCGACGCCCGCATGCGCCGCCTCAGACACCACGCCACGCGCCAGCTTGCGCCGCCCACCATAAACCGGATCGCCCACCAGGGCATGGCCCGTATGGGACATATGCACCCGGATCTGATGCGTGCGCCCGGTCTCCAGCCGACATTCCACCAGCGCCAGCGCCCCGCCGAACCGCTCGAGCACCCGCAGATGCGTGATCGCGTGCCGGCCGCCCTGAAACACCACCGCCTGCCTTTGGCGGTCGGTCCTGTGCCGGGTCAGCGCGGTCGTGATGCGGATACCGCCGGTTTCAGCCGACACGCCGCGCGTGCCCATCAGGCGCGGATCACCCGCATCCGGGATCCCGTAGCACAGCGCCAGATAGCGCCGCGCCGCCGTATGCGCCGCGAATTGCGCCGCCAGACCCTGATGCGCCGCGTCGCTTTTGGCCACCACCAGCAAGCCGCTGGTATCCTTGTCGATCCGGTGCACGATGCCGGGCCGCGCCACGCCGCCGACCCCCGAAAGCGCATCACCGCAATGCGCCATCAACGCGTTGACCAGCGTGCCCGATGGCGTGCCCGGCGCCGGATGCACCACCATGCCCGCAGGTTTGTTGACCACGATCAGCGCATCGTCCTCGTGGACGATATCCAGCGCGATATCCTCGGGCCCAATGTGGCTGGCGATGGGGTCCGGCACGGTCACGACGATCTCGTCGCCCGCAGCCACGCGCGCCTTGGGGTCTGTCATGACGCTGCCACCCAGCGACACCGCCCCTTCGACGATCAGCCGCGCGAGCCGGGTGCGCGACAATGCCGCCGCCTCTGGCACATCGCGGGCCAAGGCCTTATCAAGACGCGTGGGCGGATTTTCCCCGATGATGAACGTCACGAAACTGGACATGATGACCGACCCTGAATTGACCCCGGACCCCGACATGTTGCCCGAACCGGCCAATCTGCGGCTGTTGCGGTTGCTTGTCACGGGGCTGACGGCGGTGATGATTGGGGGGCTTCTACTCCTGCTCGTCCTGCTTGTCATCCGGGTCAATCAACCCGATGTGCCACGATTGCCCGATGCGGTGATCGTGCCCGATGGGGAAATGCCGCTGGCCGTCACGTTCGGCCCCGGCTGGCTGGCTGTGGTGACCGACGGCATGATCCGGATCTATGATACCGAAAGCGGCGAATTGCGTCAGGAAGTCGCGATCACGGCACCCTGATGAGGCTTGAAGGGGGAAGTGGTACCACCTGCTGGTCTCGAACCAGCGACCTCTTGATCCACAATCAAGCGCTCTAACCTACTGAGCTAAGGCGGCACATGGGGCGGAATAACGCCAAGCGGCGGTGATTGCAAGACCCGGATGCAGCGGATGTGCCCCATCGAAGGTTGGATCGTGACCCTTCTGGCAGGCGCGTGCCACACCGGCCAGCAGGACCGGCCAGCAGGACCGGCCAGCAGGACCGGCCAGCAGCGCAGCGAACGTCGTATCCCTGGCCTGCGCGCACCGAAGGACAGCTGGCGGGGCGCGTGGTGCCAGGCACACGGCCGCACGCTGCCCTCTTGATGTTCAACCCGCGCGGCGATATCTGGTGACGTCCCCGCAGCGGGGGGCATCAAAAGGACAGGGTCATGAGCATCAACAGCGAACGCGACGTCGAGGCGAACCTGCAAATCGGGCCGACCGATCAGGGGATGGTGCGGCTTTTCGTGTCGGCGGGCTCTGCCGAGATCCCGATGGATTTCGACCCCGAAGAAGCTGACGAGATCGCCGAGGAACTGCGCGCGGCAGCCGCGGCGGCTCGCAAGGTAAAACCGCGTCGCTGAGCGCGCGCCTAGCCTGCCCAAATCCCTGCATCCGGATCGCGCAGCCCGTGCAACCGCCGCGCCGCATGGGTCGCGAATTTGCGCGTCAGCATGCTGCGCCGCGCGCCTGCCAGCTTGTTTTCGGGGGCCATGCGGATGATCTCGGCGTCGAACGCGTCGCCGATCACCAGACCGGTTTCCCAAGGCAGGATATCGGTTGGAAATTCCGTGTCCACCGCCCAGAAAAACCGGTCGCACCACGGCAGATAGCCCTGCCACTTGGCGTCGCCCATGAAATCCGCGCGGCTCGATTTACACTCGAACACCCAGATCTCGCCTTTGGGGCCAAGCGCTGCGACATCGATGCGCAAGCCCCGGTCGGGCACGAATTCCTCGATCACCGCAAAGCCCAGACTGGCCAGGTGACGGCACACGCCGCGTGCCAAAAGCTGACCGGGCATGAGGGAGGCGACAACTTGCATGGCTCAATCATGAACAAAAGATGAACACATGGCAAGGGCGCTATGTGTCACCCGAATGTGGGACCGCAACGCGATCATTGATGCGCGCCGACCACAATTCCGGGTCGTCGCCGGATATTATGGCGATTGTTGACCCTGACCGTCACGCGCACCTTGCACACGCCGCTCCGCAGTCTACATTATAACACAGGCGGGTTCTGCCCTTCTCGTGATTGGTTGCATTCCGGTGACCTTAAACAATTCCGAGGGAGCTGGCTCTGACCGGACCGTGGTCCGATTACCTGGCGCCCACCTGTACATACAGGTTCTCGGGAATGAGATAACCGCACGGTCGGTGTGGTTCCTGCCGCTTATCCCTCAGATATGTCTGATATTCATGACGCGTGGCGCGCTCAGGCGCACCACGTGGATCAACGTCAGGGCGGATCGACGTCAGGTCGGACGCTTGCGCGGCGCTTCGGCGGCGACGCGAATGGGCTGCAACTGGCGAAGGTCGCCGCGCAACCCGCCGCGTGGACCGGTGTCCTTTCGTTCGGCCATCCGCATCACGGAGATGCCGAATTGCACGGATCCAAAGACGATCCCGTTGAAGAACCACAAGAGCCCCACCGCCATCAGACCGACATCGGTATGGGTCACCAGATGCCACAGGTTCACGACGTTAAAGTAAAGCAATCCGGCGACGAACACCGCCGACAGGACAAAGCCGATGGCACTCTGGCGGATATACAGCTGGACAAGGTCTGGCATCACGTTTCTCCTTTTGATGTTTTCAAGGATAATACAGATCGCGTCGAATACAAGTGTGCCCGGCGCAGGCGCAGTGTTATTTGCCGCTCCCCGTATTTGCCAAGCCCCGTATTTGCCGAGCCCGGTATTTGCCGCTCCCCGTGTTTGCCGAGCCACGTATTTGCCGAGCCCGGTATTTGCCGAGCCCGGTATTTGCCGAAACCCGGACAATATGCGATGCCTTTAGCAGCAGCGGATTCTCCGCGCGCCCCGCTGACCCTGACGATTCCCGTTTCAAGGACACAAGACCATGCCCGCAGAGCAATCATCGAACTCTTCTCAGGACATGCGTCAGGTGCGCGAGATCGAGGGACATCTGAGCTGGCTCGACACGATCACGGGCACTGCGCTGGGGGTGCTGGCAACGGCGTCAGGCATCTACACCTATCTGGGGGTGTCGTCGCTGCTGGACAAGACCGGCGCGCTGTCGTTCTTTGCCGCGGCTGCCTATTCGATTGCGGTGTCAGTGGGATCTTCGTGTTCTGGTCCTATCTGATGCGGCTTTTGCCCGCGATGCAGACGGTGTCGGCGCGCATCGGTCTGGTGCTGTGCATGCTGCTGGGGTCCACCGCCATCATCGCGATGTCGTCCTGGCTGAACGCCGCAGCCCTCGCCGGATCGGCGGCGGTCGAGCAGCATCTGGCGCGCACGGTGCAAAGCTATCAGGCCGCGCTGGAGCAATCGCATAATGTCGCCGTATCCGCCCAAGGGCTGGAGCGCGACGTGGCCCGGATGCGTCAGACCCTGACCGATCTGGGCGAACAGGAGGCTGCGGGCGATTTGTCGGGCCTTGCCGGGCGCGGCGCGGTGTTCCGGCTCTTGCGGCAGAAATCATCCGAACTGGAGGGGCTTGAGGCGCAGATCGCCAGCCAGTCGCCGTTTGTCGAAGGGGCCTTTGCCGAAGGCAACGCGGTGCTCAGCCGTATGCGGGCGCTGACCGTCGAGACCGGCCCGGTCGAGGCGCGTTCGGTGCTGTTCTCGGAAGAGGCGGTGCGGCTGGCGGGCGTGATCACCACCATGCGGCAGCTGTCGGTCGCACCCCTGGTGGAGCGCGCCGCAGCGGATCTGTCCGCCGCCGTGGTGCTGCCCGAACTGGACGGCCGCGACGATGCCGCGCGCGGCAATCAGCAGGCGACGATCACATCGGTGCTCGAGGTTCTGGGCCAACGCGCCAGCACCCTGCAAGAGGCCGCGCGCAATGTCATGGCCATGCCCGCACCCGTCGATACCGCCTATACGCCGCTCTCTACCGCCGATGCCGTGATCCGCTATGCGGGCGATTTCATCCCCTCCTGGGCCGGCGCCATCGCGATCGACCTGCTGCCTGCGGTGCTGGTCCTGATGGTCGCCGTAGCCAAGGGTGCCATCCGCAGCGCGCGCAGCCGCGTGCCGGTCGAAGACCGCATGACCCTGTCGGAACTGCGCGCCGCCGTCGTGGCCCTGCGCGAGGTCGAAGAGCTGGCCGACGCACCCCGCACGGGTGTCCGCTCTGTCGCTGTGCCTTATGCGCCGCCTGCCCCGCCCGCGCCGCCTTTGCCGGATGATCCTGTGCCGCTGAACACGCCCATGCATCCTGCCGGTGGCAAACAGGCCGCTGAATGAGCGTGACCGAGCCAGAGACGCGCCAAGGCCGTTGGACGGCAAAGCGGCTTTTGGGCCTGATCCTGTGGCTTCAGGTCGGCATCGCGGTGATCTTGCTGACGATTGACATAGGGCCCAGCCTGCCGGGGTTGCTGTCGCCCAGCCGCGCGCCTGCCTTCGAACTGCCTGTGGCCCCCGGCGATCAGGTGCGCCGGTTTCGCACCGATGACCCCGGCGGCGCGCCACTGCCCTTCGACATCCCGTCGGACATGCCGTCGCGCCTGACCATGGACGCGCGCCAGATCGCGGGGCGGCCTGCGCTGCTGCTGACCGGTGCGATCCTCGAAGGGGATGCGGAGCGGTTTGCCGAAACCCTCAAACTGCGCCCCAATGTGGAGCTGGTCGCGCTGCATTCGCACGGAGGATCGGTGGGCGACGCGCTGGCCATCGGTCGGCTGATCCGCGCCACCGGTCTGGATACCGTGATGACGCCGCGCACGGTTTGCCTGTCGGCATGCCCCTACATGCTGATTGGTGGCGTCGCACGCATCGTCGCAGACGACGCGCAAGTCGGCGTGCACCAGCATTATTTCGGCGAAAACACCGTGTTGCCCGCGTTTCTGGCCGTGGAATCCATCCAGCGCGGCCAAGGCGAGGTGATGGCGTTCCTGATCGACATGGGCGTGGATCCTGCGCTGATGCGCCCCGGTTTGCTGACGCCGCCGGACGAGATTTACGTGTTCGTGCGCGAAGAGCTGGAAAAGTATCGGATCCTGGCAGAATAATCCGTTCGATGCCTGAGATCAGAACGCCTCGGGCAGCGCCCCGCGCGCCATGTGGTCAAGGACGGCATTGACGAAAGACGGCTCTTTGCCCAGGGGGAAGAACGCCCGCGCCACGTCGACGAATTCGGTGATGACCACGCGGGGCGGCGTGTCTTTCATCACCATTTCGGCACCGGCGGCGCGGAACAATGCCCGCAAGGTCGGGTCGATCCGCGCGATGGGCCATTTGGCCACCAGCGCCCGGTCGGTCATCTGGTCGATGAGGGCCTGATGGTTCACCGCCTGTTCGAGCAGCATGCGAAAGAGGTCGACATCGCCGTCGACCATCTCGTCGCCGTCCACCTCTGCGCCAAAGCGAAACTCCAGAAATTCCTGCCGGACGCGGTCGATGGAATGGCTGGAATGTTCCATCTGAAAGAGCGCCTGCACCGCATAGAGCCGCGCGGCAGAGCGCATCTTGCGACGTTGGTTTCCAGAGACGGCGGGGGTGTTCATGCGGTTGCGGGGCCTTTGGTTTCGCCTGCGATCTGGTATTCGTCGCGGGAGGGTTTGAAGCCAACGCCGCTGCGCTGGCCGCCCCACTTACGGCTGAGCGCGACAAGATGCAAGGCCGCCGCCGCAGCCCCGCCGCCCTTGTTTTGCTGGGCAGTATCGGCGCGCACCAGCGCCTGCGCATGCGTCTCGACCGTCACGATACCGTTGCCGATGCACAGGCCCTGCAGGCCCATCAGCGTGATCGCCCGGCTGCTGTCGTTGCAGACCGTATCGTAATGCGTCGTCTCGCCCCGGATCACGCAGCCAAGGGCCACGTAGCCGTCGAAATTGCTCAGTCGTTCGGCCATGGCAATCGCGGAAGGCACCTCGAGCGCGCCGGGCACCTCGATCGTCTCATGCGTGCCGCCGGCCGCTTCGACCTCGGCCTGCGCGCCGGCCACCAAATGATCGGCGATGTCCTTGTAATAAGGCGCCACGACGATCAGCAGCTTGACCTGCTTGTCGAACTCCGCGCGCTCCAGCGTGTAATGTGATGCACCTGCCATCTAGATCCTGCCCCGGTTGCATGTGAAATAATTGGTGCGGGGCATGGTCAACCCAGCTCCGATATCTTGCGTGTGCCCACGATTTCAAGGCCGTAGGCTTCGAGCCCCACCACCTTTGGGGTCGGCGAATTTGTCAGCAATTCCAGCTTGGAACAGCCCAGAGAGGACAATATCTGCGCCCCCAGCCCGTATTGCCGCAACGTGCGCGGCGATACATCATCCCCCACCTCCAGCTTCATCGAGGTATCGCGCAGCAGCACCACAATGCCCCGGCCCTCGTCGGCCACAGCCTGCATGGCGGCGCTGAATTCATCCGCGCGCCCCGAAGGCCCGGTGCCAACGACGTCCAGCATCGGGTCCAGCGCGTGCATCCGCACCAGCACCGGCACATCGCCCGAGATATCGCCCTTTGTCAGCACGATATGTTCGTCGCCATGAGTCTCGTCGGTGTAGATCCGCATGTCCCAATCGCCGCCGAATTCGGATGTGATGGTCTTTTGCTCGCGCACCCGCACCAGATTGTCGTGACGTCGCCGGTAGCCGATCAGATCGCTGATCGTCCCGATCTTGAGCCCGTGGCGCTGCGCAAACGCCACCAGTTCCGGCAACCGCGACATCGAGCCGTCGTCGTTCATGATCTCGCAGATCACGCCGCTGGCATTCAGCCCGGCCAGGCGGCTGACATCCACCGCCGCCTCGGTATGGCCCGCGCGGACCAGCACACCCCCCTTACGCGCGCGCAGCGGAAATACATGGCCCGGCGTAGCGATATCCGCCGCGCCCTTGGCTGCATCAATCGCCACCGCCACCGTGCGCGCCCTGTCATGTGCCGAGATGCCTGTCGTGACGCCTTCGCGCGCCTCGATGGAAATGGTGAACGCCGTCTCGTGGCGCGACGAATTGTTCGTCGACATGAGTTGCAGGCCCAACTCTTCGATCCGGTCCGAGGTCAGCGCCAGACAGATCAGACCGCGGCCATGTGTCGCCATGAAGTTGATCGCATCCGGCGTCGCCATCTGCGCCGGGATCACCAGATCGCCTTCGTTCTCGCGGTCCTCGTGGTCGACCAGAATGAACATCCGCCCGTTGCGGGCGTCCTCGATGATCTCTTCTACGTTGCTGATCGCGTCCTTCCAGTCATGCTCGACCGGTCCGGGGTTTTCGAATGTCATGGCACAGCCCTTTGTCCGTTCGGGTTTCAGATAGACCAGCGCCCCGGCTTTGGCCAGCAGCGGATCAGTCGAAAATATCCTCGATGACATCGAACGCCTCTTCGAGAAACCGCCGCCCCAGCCCCTTGCGCCGCTTTTTGCGCACCGGTCCGGGCGCCTTGCGCTCAAAATGCGCCGCTGGCGTCACCATCGACCGCCGCCCGCGATCCGGGTTGCGCGACACCGGACGGTCGGCCACCTTGGACGACGGCAACATCTTGAGATCATGCAAGGGCGCGCCGCAGGACGCACAGGCCAGTTCCTGACTGATCCGCCCCCGCAGCACCAGCGCGGCCCGCGTGCCGCAGTAACAACAGGTGGCGATCTTGGTTCCCCTGGGCATGGACACTCCTGACAGCGCTTGGGCAATATATCGGCTCTGCCCGGCGTGATCACAACCCACTTTCGCTTTCATGCTTCAAGATAAATCGGGGGCATGCTGCAAGATAAACATCACGGGCATCGTGCACGATCAACCTCGCGGGGGTCGCCCATTTGGCACCACTGGTTCAAGCCCGGTGGGCGACGGCCCCCCCCCCCACGCCCGCCCTCTCAGCCCGCTTCGCGCGCGGCATAAAGCGCCACAGCCGCCGCATTGCTCACATTCAACGACCCAAAGCCCGCCGCCGCGTCGATCCGCACCAGCGCATCACAGGTCTCGCGCGTGCGCTGCCGCAGGCCCGGCCCTTCGGCCCCCAGAACCAGCGCCACCGCGCGGTCCCGTTTGCCGATCATGGCGCTCTCGATGCTTTGGTCCGCCTCACCGTCGAGACCCAGTAGCAGATAGCCCATGCCGCGCAATTGCTCCATCGCGTCGGCCAGATTGCGCACCCGCACGTAAGGCTGGCGCTCCAGCGCGCCCGACGCCGTCTTGGCCAGCGCGCCTGTCTCTGGTGCCGCATGATGCACAGGGGCGACGACAGCCCGCGCGCCGAACACCTCGGCCGAGCGCAGGATCGCGCCGACGTTGTGCGGATCCGACACCCGGTCGAGCAGCAATAGCCGCGGCGCGTGGGTCCCGTCACCCAGCGCCACCGCCTCCAGCGGTCCCCAATCCAGCGCCCGCACCTCAAGTGCGGCCCCCTGATGCACCGATTGCGGATCGAGCGGCGCGGTGAACCTGCGCGGATCGGCCACCTCTGGCGCCATCCCCGAGGCCGCAATCGCGTCTTTGAGTTTTTCACCCGCGTTGGGCGTCACGATCAGCCGCAGCCGATGCCGCGCCGGGTTCATCAGCGCGTCGCGCACCGCATGCAGACCGAAAAGCCAATGGGTCTGGGACACCACCGCCTTGCGCGCCTGTTCCTTGTCCACCACCCAGGCCGGTTTCTTTGCCATGATCTGCCCTTTTGTCATATCCCTTGGAATTGCGCGCATCGCGCATGGGATGCAAGCCGTTTTCCGCCCCCCGGATTTCATGGTTGACGGGCTGGAACCGCCCGAGTAATCACCCGTCACGCCCGGGCCGATGCCCGGACAGTGGGCGACAGGCCGCAAGGTGTGGCAGGGGACTGTAACTCCCTCGCGGAGACGCACGCCTGGTTCGATTCCAGGGTCGCCCACCAACTCATAGCCCTTTCGGTCAGTATGGGTCAGTATGGGGCAAAATACCCTCCGGGACTTTGAATGGAAACGAGCCTTCGGCGGTTCGACAACCATTGTTTTGGCAATGGCCCCAAGGCTCCGAAAGTGCCGATCAAAGCCCTGTGCACCGCCTTGCGGTGTCATCTTTGTGATATGTGCTCCAAGGTTTTGACAAGAACTTGAAGACCGGCTCGATACTTGCTCTTTGGGCTCTTTGAATTGGAGGCTTTTTGTCGGCCACATCAAGCAAACGATAGGTGATGTCAGAAGGTTGCGAGCCGGTTTTTGCATGCTGCGGAGCCGCCCCTATGGCTCGGTCCCGTCGTCGAGGTGACAGCTGCGAATTCTCCGCCCGATGGTTCAGCCAGCGACCAGATTCGGGCTTTTCGCCATTGCCGCCCGGAGGGATGCTCCGGGCGGTGCGTTTCGCATATCCGGCTCGGGTCAGAGAATGAAATCGGCCCCGGTCAGGCTCGACACATTGCTCAGCTGGATGTTGAGGTCGGCCAATCCGTCGCCATCCAGATCCCCCAGCAGGAAACCGTCGGTGCCCGAGACCACCAACCGCACCTGACCCACTGCCGAAAAGCCTGCGCTGCCGATAAAGCTGAACGCCTGATTGCCAGCAACGCCGGTGTTGGCGTCGATGCCGGACAAATCCAGCGTGTCGACGCCGGTGGCGAAGTCGGCGATCACGTCGCGGTTGGCCACCGGCAGCACGGAATCCGTCACGGCGGTGAAGAGGAACACATCCGCGCCCGCCCCGCCCGTCATCAGGTCGCCGCCCAGACCGCCAAAGAGCAGGTCCGCGCCCGCGCCACCAAAGAGCACATCCGCCCCGGTGCCGCCGTTCAGCGTGTCGGCACCGTCGTTGCCGCCCAGCGTGTCGTTGCCGTTGCCCGCGATGATCTGGTCGTCGCCCATGCCGCCGCGCAGCAGGTCGGCTCCGTTGGCGCCAAACAGCACATCGTTGCCGTTGTTGCCGTCGATCGTGTCATCGCCACCGTAGCCCGCAATCCGGTTGCCCGCCCCGTCACCGTCCAGATCGTCGCCAAAAGTCTGCGAGCCGAGGATATTCTCGAACCCGCCCAGCAGGTCGGAGCCCTGACCGCCGCCGATGGCCTGAACGCTGCCTTGCTGGCCCAGATCGACCGTCACCGCGCCCGTGGCGAAGAAGTAGTTCACCGCATCGCCGTTGCCGCCGCCGTTCAGCGTATCGTCGCCGCCCGCGCCCGCGATCCGGTCGATGCCGTTGCCGCCGCCGATCAGGTTGGCATTGTCGTCGCCGAACAGAAAGTCGTTCTGTGCAGAGCCGAAGATGCCCTCGATATTGTCGAGGAAATCGTTGCCTTGCGCCACCGACACATTCTGGATGGCCCCACTGGCCAGCGACACCGTGATGCCGTCGCCTGCGGTGGAATAATCCACCACGTCAAAGCCCAGCCCGCCAAAGAAGACGTCGTTGCCCGCGCCGCCGCGCAGGGTGTCGTTGTTTTCGCCGCCCACCAGCGTGTCGTTGCCGACCCCGCCGTCGAGCAGATCGTTGCCGCCATCGCCGCGCAGGCTGTCGTTGTCGCCGCCACCGTCAAGGCTGTCGTTGCCGCCGCCGCCCTCCAGCGTGTCAGCACCGCCAAAGCCCACGAACCGTTCGTCGGACCCATCGCCGGTGATGCTGTCACCACCGGCAAAGCTGCCGAAGATCTGCTCGACCTCGTCGATGGTCTGAGTGCCGAAACCGCCGCCGATGGTTTGCGCCCCTGTGTTGGTCAGATCCACCGTGATCGCGCCCGACGCGCCAAAGTAGTTCAGCGTGTCGAACCCGGCACCACCCTGGATCGTGTCGGCCCCCGCTGAGGCGACAAAGCTGTCGTTGCCGTTATTGCCGCCCAATCGGTTGGCACCGCTGTCACCGGTCAACGTATCGTTGCCAGCGCCACCTTCCACATTCTCGATCCCCGACAACAGGTCAAAGCCTTGCGCTGCCGAGATATTCTGGAACCCGGACTGCGTCAGGTTGACGGTCACGCCCGCCGTGTCGAGGATATAGCTTGCCGTGTCGCTGCCGATGTCACCCACAAGGCTGTCGTTGCCGCCATCACCGCGCAGATTGTCATCACCCCCGCCGCCCAACAATGTGTCGTTGCCCGCGCCACCGACCAGAATGTCACTGTTGATCCCGCCATCCAACAGGTCAAGACCCGCACCGCCGGTCAACTGGTCAGAGCCCGCGCCGCCATTCAGCGTATCATTGCCACCAAACCCGAACAGGAAGTTGCTCTGGGCATCGCCTGTGATGCTGTCGTTGCCGGTGTTGGACCCGTTCACATCGACAAAGGACATGAACGTATCGGTACCCTGTCCGCCGCCCACGGCCTGCGCAGTGCCCTGATTGGTCAGGTCCACCGTCACGCCGCCGCTGGCAAAGAAGTAGTTCAGCAGATCGAACCCGGCGCCACCGTCCATCATGTCGTCGCCCGCGCCGCCCGCAATGGTGTCGGAGCCGCCCAAACCGTTGATGACGTTGTTGCCGGCAGAGCCAAAGAGCGTGTCAGCTTGCTGCGATCCATCGAGGTTTTCGATGTTCGACACCGTGTCGCTGCCCAGCCCCGCACGAAAGACCTGCGCCCCGGTCGCCCCCAGAGACGCAGTCACGCCTTCGCTGGCGAACTCGAAGTTCAGAAGGTCGGTATCGGCACCGCCGTCGAGGCTGTCATCGCCAAAGGCATTGCCAATGATCGTGTCGTCGCCCGCGCCGCCCAGTTCGGTGTCGTTGCCGTTGCTACCAGCGATAAAGTCGTTGCCGCCCAGACCCGACAGAATATTGTTTCCGTCATTGCCGAATATGGAATTGTCCAGCGTATTGCCGGTGCCGTTGGCGTCCGCAAAGCCCGTCATCTGAAGGTTTTCGATGAATTGCGACAGCGTATGCGTCACCGAGCTTTGCACGTTGTCGTCGCCAAGACCGCCCGCAACATCCTCGGCCACGTCGCCGAGATCATCGACCAAAAAGTTATCGACACCCAGACCGCCCGTCATGCTGTCGGCCCCGGTGCCGCCGTCCAGCAAGCTGACGGTCACGGGCGAAGCCACCGCAGCATTGTCGAGCGAGACATGCAGCGCATAGCTTTCGCCTGCCGTGATGGGTCTGTCGCCCGGACCGCCGAGGAAATTTGCCACCTCGACGAAATAGACGCCGTCCACGGTAAAGGTTTGCAGGATCTGGGAATCCTGAAAATCGGCCGACCCCGCATCGACCAAGAAATTGTCGTCGTTGCGCGCGATCTGCGTCACGCCGTCGGTGTCGAGAATGCGCAGGACGCTGTCCACTCCGCCCGTGGTGCGGTCGATGTCGAACACGCCTGTCACCGGGCTGCCCGGCGAAGCGCCGGTCACGGTGAAAGAATAAAGTTCCAGCCCGCCATGCGCATCGCCATAGACCGTGGCGTGAGGCCGGGTCGTGGCATCCTCGATGGTCGGATCGTCGAAGGTCCCGAAGAACCCGTCGACGGACACGGCCGTGGCGGATGTTGCGTTCTGCGTGTCTTGTTCCTTGCGCAGAACGATGCTGTTGACCCCGGATTCCAGCGTATCGTTGCCGCCGCCGCCTTCGATCCTGTCGCTGCCGCCGCCGCCGATGATCACATCGTCACCGCCAAAGCCCTGCAACACGTTGTTGCCCAGATCGCCGGTGATCCCGTCGCCGCCCTGAGAGCCGATGACGTTTTCGACGCTGCGGAACTGGTCGCCCTGCGCGTTGCCGCCCGAGGCGTCCAGATTGCCAAGGTCGATCACCACGCCGATGACGTCGCCGCCATAGCTGATCGTGTCGTTGCCCGATCCGCCGTGGATTTCATCGCCGCCCGAAGAGCCAAAGAGCACATCGTCGCCCTGTTGCCCGTCCAGCGTGTCGTTCCCGATGCCGCCGTTCAGCGTATCGTCGCCGAACCCGCCCTCGACCGTATCACTGTCCGCGCCGCCATCGACGCTGTCGTCGCCGAACGCGCCGCGCACTGTGTCATCACCGGTGCCGCCCTGAACGGTGTCGTCGCCACCCGCGCCGTCGATCAAATCCGCGCCGCCAAAGCCCTGAATAAAGTCACCCACGTTGCTGCCGGTGATGTTCTCGGCATCGCCGTCGCCGACGGTGACAATCAGGTCTCCCGGTTGATCGAAACCCGACACGGCCAACTGGTCGAGCCGGAGGTTCGTCGCGGTATCGGTATAGACCTGCACCCGCACCGTTTGACCGGCATGGGGGCTGGCGCTGATCGTGGTGATCCCGGCATCTGCGAATTGCGCATAATTGATCTGGGTGATCGAGCTTGACTGACCGAAGATCTCCAGCGCCTCGATGTCGGTGATCGTGTCGTCGCGCAGGTTGGTCGTGGGTGTGCCGGTGGAGCCGGTGGCCACGCGCAGGGTGTCTGCCTCGCCGGTGGCCTCGGTGCCGCCGTCGAAGATCTCGCCCAATGTGTCGTCGCCCGCGTTCAGGATCAAAAGGTCGGTATTGCTGCCGCCATAAAGTGCGTCGACGCCTGCGTTGCCCTGCAAGGTGTCGTTCTGCGCCTCGCCTTGCAATGTGTCGTCGCCGCCGTTGCCGACCAGCAGGTCGTTGCCGCGGAACCCGCGAATGACGTTGGCGTCGTTGTCACCGCGCAGATCGTCGTCGCGCGTGGTGCCTGCCAGATTCTCGACGCCGTTATAGACGTCGCCCAGCGCATCGCCAGTGGCCGCCGCGCTGTTGAGCATGAAGGCCGATACGCCGTCGCGCGAATTGAGATAGCTCGCCTCGTCGATGCCCGCGCCGCCGTTGAGCGTATCCGCCCCGGCGGCGCCCATCAGCGTGTCGTCGCCCTGACCGCCGTTGAGCACGTTGCCCGCCGCATTGCCGACCAGCATGTTGTCGGCCGCATTGCCGCCCGCGTTGATCGCCACAGAGCCCGCCAGCGTGACGTTCTCGAGGTTGGCCGCCAGCGCGTAGGTGACTGTGGTCACGACCGTGTCGGTGCCCTGCCCCACGCCCTCGACGATCACATCCGCCAGCGTGTCGATGTAGAACGTGTCGTTGCCCGCGTTGCCGGTCATGCTGTCGACGCCGCTGCCGCCGATCAGGATGCTGCCGGTATCGGCGAAGGTAATCGGGTGGTTGTCGACGCCGATGTTGAGCACGTATTCGGTGGCCTGCTGGAACCCAAAGCCATCGGATTGTGTGACCTGCACATAATAGGTGCCGTCGGTCGGGGCAGTGAACGAATTGATGCGCGGATCGAGGCTTGTGGACGATCCAAAGTCGCCACCGTTGTCCTGATTCAACGTCAGTTGGGTGAAATCGCTGTCAAACAATGTCAGCCGCAGATCGGTGCCCGGATTGGTCCGGTCGATGTCGGCCGAAATCACACTGCCTGCCGTGGCGGTGAACAAATAGGTGTCACGCTCTCCCACCGGGGCAGAGCCAAAGACCGACGCATGGGGGCGTGTGGTCGCGTTGTCGATGCTCGCCACATCCTGCAAGCCAAAGAAATCGTCGAGATCCTGCGCCAGCGCCTGCGTGCTGATGTCCTGCGTGCCGACCCGGACAAAGACGTCGCCCGGCGCGCCCGCGGTGATCGTGTCGTCGCCCGCGCCGCCGTCCAGATCGTCGGACCCCATGTTGCCAAAGAGCGTGTCATTGCCACCTTCGCCCAGCAGCGCGTTGTTGCCGTGGTCGCCGTAAAGCCCGTCTGCCACGGTCGAGCCGATGACGTTCTCGAACCCGAAGGCCGTGTCGATGGCCACGCCGCCCTGCTGCACCAGCGTGCGGTCCAGAAGTCCCACAAAAAGCGATACCGTGCTGCCCTTGTAGGACAGGGTATCCACGCCTTCGCCGCCCGACATGGTGTCTGCGCCCGCGCCGCCCACGATGGTGTCGTTGCCGCCCAGACCGGTCAGCACATCGTCGCCGTTGCGGCCCTCGATGATGTTGTCGGCGCTGTCCATCACGATCGTGTCGTCGTTCGCCGTGCCGAAGATACCTTCGACGCCCAGCAGCATGTCGGTGTCGCCATGGGTGTCGATGACGCTGGTCACGACGTCGAGATCGGACGACATGGTGATGTTCAGTGCGCCCGCGCCGCCATCGGCGCTGTAATCGACCACATCCGTGCCTTCGTCGCCCAGCAGCGTGTCGTTGCCCGCGCGTCCCACCAGCGTATCGTCGCCGATGCTGCCGCGCAGGGAATTGGCCGAAGAGGAGCCCGACAGACGGTCGTTGAAGAACGAGCCGCGCAATTCCTCGATGTTCTGCAAGGTCGCGATGGCGGTCAACGGCCCGTTGGCCGGATCGCTGAAATCGTCGAACCGGGTAAAGACGGTGTTTGTGACGGAGTTCATATTGGCGGTGATCGCATAGTCGAATTCGGTGAAATCGGCCGCGTCCACGCCGGTGCCGCCGTCGAACGTGTCGAACCCGTCCTCAAGCGCCGCCGTGGTCGGATCGTCGTCGCCGCCATAGATATAGAGGTCTTCGCCGAGACCGCCCGTGGCCGTGTCGTTGCCCGCGCCGCCCTGCAACTGGTCGTTGCCAAAGAACCCGTCGAGCGTGTCCTCACCTTCATCGCCGAACAGGCTGTCGTCGCCTTCGTCGCCGCGCAGATCGTCGTTGCCTTCCAGACCGATGATGACGTCGTCGCCGCGCCGCCCCTCGAGCCGGAAATCGCCCACGGGCGAGCCGACGAGGTAGTTGTTGTTGTGATCACCCGAGATGAACGCGGATTGCTGACCGGCCACGATATGTTCGATGTCAAAGAACGTGTCGCCCAGTGCCGCGCCGCCAGTGCCCCGGTAAAACAGCAGGTCGACGGTGATCGCGCTGTCGATATCGGCGTAGGACACCATGTCTTCGCCCGCGCCGCCGTTGAAGATGTCAAAGCCGCCAGAGCCGTTGAAGATGTCGTTGCCTTCCAGCCCGCCCAGCGTGTCGTTGCCGGCAGAGCCGTTGATCGTATCGGCATTGATCGTGCCGCCAAAGGTCAGCCCGGCCAACGTGCTGCCGCCGCCCGGCGCGCCCAGACCGCTGAGGTCGAGAACGGAATCCGAATCGCTGGTCACGAACCGGAACGCCAGACCGTTGCCGCCGCCTGCAAAGTAATTGGCGATGGTCACATTGCCGCCAGTGCCCGTCACGATCAGGTTGTTGCCCTGAATGTTAAACGCCAGATCGCTGAACGTCTGATCGACGAAGAACAGCTCGCCGCCGCCGACGGTTTCGCCCGCGATCCGGTCGGTGCCAAAGCCGTCGTCGAAGACATAGCGGTCCACGCCCGCGCCACCCAGCAGCAGGTCGGTGCCAAAGCCGCTGATCAGCACGTCATCGCCGTCGTTGCCCTGCAATTCGGACCGCAGATTCGTCGCGATCAACACATCGGCAAAGTCCGACCCGTTCAGCTTGACCGACTCGATACCCAGGATTTCCATGCTGTTGCCGAACGCCTCGGAAAAGGCAAAGCCGGTCGCGGTGGGCAGCGCGAACGTCACCGTCTCGTTAAAGAGGTTCTCCATCTCGGCATAGGTCGCCAGCTGCGCGGCGGTGAACGAGCGGATGATCCCACGTCCGGCATCCATCAGGTCCAGTTGCAGCGCATTGGTTGCCTCGTGCAGCACCGCGATGTCCCATTCCAGCGCAGCCCCGCTGCCGCCGTCGATGAATACGTCGCCGCCCTGGTAGACGATCGTATCCTGACCGCCATCGCCGAAGAGCCGCTCTTCGAGCAAGAGAGCACCGCCCGATTGCAGATAATCGTTGCCCGCACCGCCCCGGATGAATTCGCTTTGCTCGCCGCCAATGACCCGGTCGTCGCCCGACCCCAGCGACAGCGCCAGACGCTCGAATCCACCGATGAAGGCCCCCAGACCAAAGTCGTAATGATCCACCAGCACGGCGTCGGTGCTGTTCAACTCGGCATTGCCGCTTTCGTAATTGATGTCGAAATACAGATCGACCGTCTCGGCAGACAGGTCCGCCACGAAAAGGTCGACGCCCGTGCCGCCGCCACCGGAATAAAGCTCGCCTTCGGAATAAATGATCAGATCGCTGCTGTTCTCGCCGCCCAGCAAGTCGACGAATTCGATGTTCTCGATCTCGATACGCATGCGCTGCCCGAAGGAAAAGGTGGAGCCGAGGATCTCGACCGTGGTGGCGCTGCCGATCGAGGACAGCAAGGCATCCAGCCCCAGCGCGGAAATCAGCCCGGTGTTGAAATCGGTCCCGTCCAGCCGCACGCCCAGCGTTTCGCCCGCCCCCGAGATGATCAGCCGGTCAAGCCCTGCGCCGCCATCGGCAAAGTCGACACCGTCGGTCGCCCAGTAGATGATGTCATTGCCATCGTCGCCGTACAGCTCGTCGTCCTGTTCGCCGCCCCAGAGCCGGTCCACCCCCACGCCACCGCGAATGTAATCGCCGAATTCGCCGCCATAGATGATGTCGTCGCCCGACCCCGCCTTGAGCACCAGCCGGTCGATACCACCCAGCGTGATGCCGTTGGCCAGCGATTGCGTGACAGAACCGTCGCCGATCTGCAGGTCGATGCCGACCACATCATCGCTGAAATCGCCCACAAACGTGTCAAGGTCGCCAAAGGATTCGCCGGTGAAATAGAAACTGCCGCCCTGGTGGATCATCAGGTCGCCATGCGCGTCTGTGCCAAACATGTTGACCCGCTCGATCTCGTTAAAGGCCACCATGTTCTGAAAGCCGGTAAAGCCGTAGGAAATACCGGTAAACTCATCCGTTTCGGCCGCATAATCCATCGCCGCCGGCAGCGTGTTGAACCCGTTACCGGACTTGACATTGGTGAATTCCGTGGCACGCGAAAAGCGGTTGTCAGCGTTGAAGATGCTGATGCTGCCGCCAAGGAAAAACGAATAGTTCAGACCGCCACCGGCAGTGCCGTTCAATGTCCCGATTTGCAGCAGATCGCGGTCCGTGTCTTCGGTTGGGGGGCGCAACGCGTCGTCGCCCCGGATCAGATCGCCACCGGTGTTGAACCACAACATCGTGTCGTTGCCACCGCCGCCTAATACCAACGGCCCTAAAGGGTTACCGTTTTAGCCCATTCACGGGATGTTATTGAGGTTATAGCCTTTTTGTCCTGTGCAAAGAAGTTCCAAGCTTCACAGCATC
>Ga0307981_1000416_pt1 | contig 42614 bp, 30 predicted proteins | sample OrgLakmetagen987_FD_201849 | JGI IMG/M metagenome (GOLD analysis project Ga0307981, IMG submission 201849) | Saline water microbial communities from Organic Lake, Antarctica - #987 | ecosystem: Environmental > Aquatic > Non-marine Saline and Alkaline > Saline | place: Antarctica: Organic Lake... | reverse complement strand
ACGACGGCGACCAGAGCGAGGACGACGAGGACAGCGCGGAGACGACTCCGAACCCGGTCATCGACTTGGAGCTGACAAAAGTGGTGGACAATAGCACGCCGAATGTAGGCGAGAACGTAACCTTCACGATTACGGTCGAGAACCAGGGGCCAAGTGCTGCGACAGGTGTTGCAGTGCGCGACAACCTGCCAAGCGGCTACACCTTTGTGAGCAGCAACGGCGCATACAACGATGCGACCGGCATCTGGACAATCGGTGATTTGGCCAACGGCGGAGAAGTGAGCCTTGAGATCACGGCTTCTGTTAACGCCACAGGCGACTACTTCAATGTAGCCGAAGTGAGCGATGCTAACGAAGACGACATCGACTCCACACCAGACAACGACGACGGCGACCAGAGCGAGGATGACGAGGACAGCGCGGAGACGACTCCGAACCCGGTCATCGACCTTGAGCTGGACAAGAAGATCAACAACGCATTCCCGATTGTCGGAGAGGTAGTAACCTTTGAAATAGAGGTGGTTAACCAGGGGCCAAGTACGGCGACCGGTGTTGTGGTAGAAGACCAACTGCCAAGCGGTTATATCTACGCAAGTAGCTCAACGGATCAGGGAAGCTATAATTCCAATACAGGTATTTGGACCATCGGTACCCTGCCTGTAGACGCGACTGTGACCTTGTTCATTGATGCAGAAGTGCAATTTGGAGGCGAGCACCTGAATATTGCTGAGGTCACAGAGGCGAACGAAGATGATATTGACTCTGTGCCAGATAATGGTGCCGATACAGATGGAGATAGTAATGTACAGAATGACTCGGGTGACGAAGACGATGGCGATGGTGTGCCGGTCAAAGTACAGAAACTCATCGACCTTGAGCTGACGAAAGTTGTGGATAATCCAAACCCAACGGTGGGAGAGACGGTAACCTTTACACTGACCCTGATTAACCAGGGGCCAGATAATGCTACTGGTATCACCGTTCAGGACAATTTGCCAAATGGCTACACTTTTGTGCAGTCTTATGGTGGCAACTACGATGAATCCTCAGGCATTTGGCAAGTACCAAATACACCTCCTGGCATTGCGCGGACCCTCTTTATTGAGGCAACTGTAAATGCAGATGGGGATTATTTGAACATCGCAGAAGTGGCTACCGCAAACGAAGACGATGTAGACTCCACACCAGATAATGACGACGGCGATCAGTCAGAAGATGAAGAAGACAACGCAGAAGTAGAGGTGAATGTGGTCATTGACCTGGAACTTGAGAAAAGCATTGTTGGTAACAATAACTTTGATGCCGGCGACCAGATCGTTTTCCAAATTGATCTGGTGAATCAGGGACCAAGTGAAGCCACAGGTGTGGTGGTTACCGACCAGCTGCCAACCGGTTACACTTACGATAGCGATACGGGTAACGGTACTTACGACCCAGCCACAGGACAGTGGGATGTGGGCAGCCTGACAGCTGGTGAGGCCATAAGCCTGACTATTACCGCTACTATCAACCTGACGGGAGATTATATCAACCTGGCAGAAGTGACTGATGCGAATGAAGATGATATTGACTCTACTCCCGATAACGGTGTGGATACTGATGGAGACGGCGACGTTGATGATGATAACGGCGACGAAGACGATGGTGATGGTGTTGAGGTCAATGTAGACTGCGATATCCAAGCTATCGTCACGGACATTACCTGTAACGATAATGGCACAGGGTCTGACCCTGCCGACGATATTTACACCTTCACTCTAGAAGTGGTCAACAACGGAGGTGCAGGGACAACCTGGACCGCTATGGTTAACGGTGTAGAGGTGACCGGCAGCTACGGCGAGCCCGTAACATTAGGTCCGTACAGCATCGCACAGATTGGGGACCAGTCTGTCATAGTGGAAGATGAAGCAATCGATGGTTGCCTGAGCTTCGTGACAGTAGATGCCCCAGCCCCTTGTTCTAACGACTGTAGCATTGAGATTACCCAGTCTTCTACAATTTGTGACGATAATGGCACACCTGCAGATTCAAGTGACGATGTCTTCTTCTTCACAGTGAAGGCTGGTGGCAACAACCTCAATGGTGGGTTCAGTGTAAGTGTGAATGGCGAGATTGTAGTGCCAGGTGTGAGCTACGGCGGTGGTCAATTGCTTGCCGCCAATGTTGGCCCTTACGCCATTGCGGACGGCTCAATAGAAGTAACGGTAACTGATCTTGGAGATACCGATTGTGAGGCTACAGTTACTTTGAATCCGCCAGCGACTTGTTCCGATGAATGCGGTATTCTGCCAGAGCTGGTATTCACAAAGTGCGATGACAACGGTACGCCGTCTGATCCATCTGACGATGTGTACACCGCAACAATACAGGTAAATGCCAATAATCCGGCAGGTGATACCTGGGTGGCAAGTACTGGTGCAACAGGTAGTTACGGTGAAACTTTCACGACTATCTCCTTCCCAATCTCGGGTGGTGATGTGACGATTACCTTCACCGACCAGGCAGATCCATCCTGTGGTGGTTCTCTTACAGTGACTCCGCCAGCAACTTGTTCCGATGCTTGTGATATCACTTCTGCTCAGGCTGTGAATGTCGAATGCAGTGATAATGGAACACCGTCTGATCCAAGTGACGACACCTTCACGTTTGAAGTTATCGTGACCGGAGTGAATACTTCGGCTACCTGGACGGACAACCTGGGTAACACAGGCACCTACGGTGTGCTGGTTTCCTACGGACCGTACAGCATCACTGGTAACCCAGCGGTTACGCTTGACATATCGGACACTGAGGATGGCATCTGCACCGCTCAGGTGATTGCAGTAGCCCCTCCAACCTGCTCCGATATATGCGACATCAACGCAACTATCGTTCAGGGACCATACTGTGACGATAGTGGCACGCCATCTGTTCCGGAGGACGACGTGTATTACATTGATGTACAAGTGACCGGTAATAATACCGGCTCAGGATGGAATGCGAATGGCAGCACAGCTGGAACAATAGCCGGTGGGTACGATCAGGTGGTAACTTTCGGTCCATACCAGCCCGGAGCAACGATCCTGATTAATTTTACAGATACGAATGAAGAAGGCTGTGTGGCAACGATTATAGAGAACATCCCGAATCAGACTTGCTCTGAGGTATGTAATGTATTCATTTCGGGCGTCAATACCATTTGCCTGAACAACGGTACGCCCTTCAACGGCAATGACGATCAGTTCTTTGTGACACTGATTGTAAATGGCAACAATACGGGTGATTCCTGGAATGGAACCGGCGGTGCAACAGGCACCTACAGTATGCCAGCTTCTTTCGGTCCTTTCCCAATTAGCATGGGGCAAGTCTCCATCTCAGTGAATGACTCGAATGACCCAGGCTGTAATGCTTCTGTACTGGTAACGGCTCCGCCACCGTGTATTGATTGCGAGGTGACGCCGGAGCTGCTCAGCATTGAATGCGATGACAACGGTACGCCTGCGGATCCATCGGATGACCTATACTACGCAAACGTTGTGGTGAATAGCCAGGGAGCTATTTCTACTCTTGGCTGGCGCTACCGCGTACTGCCAACCGGCAGCTACGTTGGTCACTTCCCATACGATGTGCCTACCCAAATCGGGCCGTTCTCTATAGCGAACGATGGCGACATCAACGTGCGCTTTGCGGATGCAGGCGATGGAAGCTGTAATGAAGTGCTTTCCTTGGAAGCGCCAGAACCTTGCGCTGTTCTGCCATGTGAGCTGACTGCCGCTACGAGCGACCCGGTATGCAACAATAATGGTACGCCAACTGATCCAACCGACGATACCTACAGCTTCGATCTGACGGTAACAGGAATTAATACAAATGCGACCACCTTCACGGCAACGGTGAATGGCGAGACCTACGTTGAACCATTCGGTACCCTGACTATCACAGGTATTCCTGCTGATGAAGATGCCGTAATTACTGATGTCTCAGTAGTTGGAGAAGACGACTGTACCGCAGGCGATATCACCGTCCCTGCCACTGGAGAATGCTCTGATGATTGCCTTATCGAAGTGGTTGCTGCTGATCCGGTGTGTGACTTCAATGGCACGACAGACCCAAGTGATGATACTTACAGCTTCGAGCTCACGGTTACGCCGGTAAATGAAACCGGTCTGTTCTGGACCGCTACCATTAATGGGGAGGTTTATACAGAGCCTTATGGCACCATCCTGATCGCAGGTATCCCGGCAGGTGAGAATACACTCATCTCAGGCCTGGCTGATCTTGATAACAGCAGCTGTGTGGTGAATGATCTAATTGTGCAAGCTACCGGAACATGCTCTCCGGAAGAACCATGTGCTATCACTGCTGAACTGATCCTTGGGTCTGAGTTATGTGATGATAACGGTACACCGGGCGACGGCGATGACGATTCTTTCACTTTCGATGTGGTGGTTACTAATGTCGGGTTGGGCACAGGCTGGACAGTCGACGATGGCACCACCGGCCTTTACGGTGATACCGTAACCTTTGGCCCATATAGTGCTGTGGATATCGGTGACCTGCTGACTTTCACCATTACTGATAACGATGATTCGCTTTGCGCGGATGTTGTTGAAGTGACCGTGCCCAACTGCACTAACGACTGCAATCTCACTGCGTCCATTCTGAATATGGAATGCGATGATGAGGGTACGCCAAATGATCCAAGTGATGATACTTATGCCTTTGATCTGGTGATCAACGGAACGTATGTAGGCGACACCTGGACAGCAGAAGATGGCACAGTGGGCGCCTTCGGCGATACCATCAGCTTCGGTCCATACCTCATTACGGATGGCAGTACCACCTTCGAAGTGTTACCGGATGCAAATGACAATTGTGTGCTTACGGTCTTGGTGTCCGCACCACAGCCTTGCTCGCAGGCTTGCGATATTGAAGCTGCGATTTCTGATGTGACCTGTGATGATAATGGCACACCGGGTGATGACAGCGACGATACCTTTAGCTTCACCGCTCTTGTGACTGGTGATGATATTAGTAACACCTGGATTGCTCTGGATGAAGCAGGCATGCCTATTCAATTTGGTATGATCGGCTTGCCAACAGTGTTTGATCTGGGCAGCCTAATTGCAGACGGACCGCGCAACATCACCTTCCGTGACATCAGCAACCCCGACTGCAAAGTGACCATTGAAGTAGTACCGCCTGCACCCTGTTCGGTTGCTCCATGCACGATTGCTGCAGATGTAGCTGTCGAGGCTTGCGACAACAACGGTACTTCTGACCCGGCTGATGATACTTTCACCTTCACTATTACGGTAACCGGTGATGATGTGGATGGCAGCTGGACAGCTGACTTCGATAACCTGAGCGGCGATTACGGAACGACCTATACCTTCGGTCCATATCCTGTAGGTACCGATCTGGACTTTAGCGTCTCAAATGCAGGAAGTGCAGTTTGTAGCACTAATGCATTCGTAGATGCACCGGACGCTTGCCCGGAAACACTGGACTGCAATATTATCTCGGCTGCTGCCTTCAACATCAATTGTGATGACCAGGGCACAGCAGTACCGGAAGATGACATTTTCGTCTTCCAGGTATTGGTCGCAGCCCTAGATGCGAATGGTATTCCATCCACAGGCAGCTGGGAAATTGACTATGCAGGCAGCACTTTCGAGGGTATTTACAATATACCTTCACAGCTCTTTGAAATTTCAGTAGATGAAACTTCTTCAGAGGTGCTCGACCTGAATGTTATTGATGCCTTGTCTACGGACTGCTTCACCAGCCTGTCTCTCACGCTACCTATTGTACCTGAGATTGACTGCCCGGACGATACCGACTTTGTGGTTCGCACACAGGAGGTGCAGTACATTGATGGACAACTGAATACAGATGATGATACGCTGAGTACTATCTGCTGGGCTGAAGGCCTCGCCGAAGAACTCCGCTATTACGATACAACAACTGTCGTTGCTGAAGCCTCCGATATGTTCACCTTTGTATTGCTGAGCGATATGAATCAGGACGTGGATATGGACGGCTACGGCGCCATACTTGATGGTGAGTACAACCACCTGATGCCATGCTGCAACCTGGCGGATACAACGCACCTGCCAAGCCTTGACTATGAGCTGCTCAATCCAATGATTGACTTCAGCACTTATGATCTTGGTGGCCTGGCACCGGTGGGCAGCATGACTGTCCAGCTGACAGCCGGCGCAGCCCATACGCTTATGGTGACTACAGTAGAGCCTGGTGAAACAGGGAACTACCGTTGGCTGGCCTTCAGTCAGAACGGCACGCAACTACTGGATACACTGGGTATGCCTTACCCGTCAGACGAGACGCTGGTCAATTACGATTTACTTTGTACTGATGTTGATTCCCTCATTAATAACCCGATGAGCCTTGCGCTCACGGGAGAAGCCACGGTCGAAGAATTCTGCGGCATTGACAGCCTGTTCTTCGTCGATCAGCTTGGCCTGGCCAGCGAAGATTGCCTGCCTAATGTGATTAACCGCAGTTTTGTGGTTGCGGATGTCCGGGGCAACAGCTTCTCCTGTAATCAGGAGATTTCGATTCAAGTACCTGCACTGGAAGATGTGAAGATGCCTAAACTGGCCGCGATGTTTGACTGCGAAGCAGACTTTATCGGTGATGTCAATGGCAACCCACACCCGAGTGTGACTGGCTACCCTTACGTTCAGTCTGCGTTTGATGTGCACTTGCTTGACGAGCCGTTCTGCAATATTTCAGCGGGCTATGAAGACAGCGGCCGCGAAGACATCTGTGCAGGAACCTACAGCTTCGAGCGTACCTGGACGATCACGGATCTTTGCACACCTGAATCGGTACGCACTTTCGTGCAAACCATCAAGGTGGGCGACCTGACGGGCCCGGTAGTGAGCTGCCCAACCAGCAACCACTACTGTCCGGTACTGGAGGGCGATATCATGCTCTTCTCTACTGATCCGTTTGACTGTACCGCAACGATTGAGGTGCCGATGCCAGAAGTGACAGACGCCTGCTCTGACGAGTGGACGGTCATTACGGAGGTAATCAGTATTGATATGAGCGGAGACACGGCCGTATTCACTGTTCTGGACACCCTCCTTGAGGACGACCTGCGCCTGATTACCGGTCTGGAAATTGGCGAGTACAAATTCCGCTATACCGTCATAGATGATTGCGGTAACGCCACAGAACAGCTTTGCCACTTCCGTGTGGCGGATCTGTCTGAGCCAGTCGCCATCTGTACCGGAGCGCTTAATGTTTCCGTAGGTGGCTTTGGACTGGCACGACTGTATACTCATCACATTGATGCAGGTAGCTATGATAACTGTGGCATTGATAGTATTATGGTTCGCCGGGTATATGAGCGCGATCCGGAGGATTGCAGTGACCTGAACACACCGTACTACTCCGCATGGGGCGACTACGTAGAGTTTAGCTGCTGTGATGCAGGTACCTATGTAACAGTCGAATTGCGGGTGGTAGATATCTATGGCAACGCGAACATGTGCTGGCTGGATGTACTGGTGAAAGACAATACGGCACCCGTCTGTATTGGTCTGGAGGATGTTAATGTAGGCTGTGGCGATCTGCCGACAGGCTTCGACCCATTCAGCCTGAACGAACTGGACAGCCTCTTTGGTGAAGTACATGTGGTAGACAACTGTTCTGCTGATGCCATCGTACTCGACCCGGTTGTGGACCTGAGCACTTGTGGCAGCGGCACTATTACGCGCCGCTTCCTGGCGATTGACCTGGTTGGAAATATATCAATAGATACCCTCACTCAGGTGATTACCATTGGTGGAACCGGAGGGTTTGATGTACGTTTCCCGGCTGATATTCAGGTGTCTGCGGATACTTACGAAACGGATACACTGGAAGGGGTGGAAATTACCAACCTCGGCTGTGATTCGATCTCGATTCATTACACCGACTCTCTGATAGCCGCAGAAAATGGGGAATGCTCGCGCATATTGCGTACCTGGGAAGTCACCAACTGGTGCGATTACGATGCGGTTGATACTGCAGTGGTGATCCGCCGGGATGAAGACTGCGACGGCCTTATGGGAGAAGAGGATGTATGGCTTCTGGGCCGCACGGATTCAATCTATGTGGATGCTGACAGTGCTGCCCTCAACACCTTCCCGATGGCGGGTGTGAAGGAGACGCTCTGTGATGGCTCGACCAATCCGGAAGGGTACTGGCGTACCGTTGACAATACCGGGCGCTGGGTTTACACACAGGTGATCCGCATTGAGGACAACGGGTTTGATGCTTATGCAATCTACCTGCCGAAGGATAGCACAGTCTTCTGTGACGATCTTTCTGCGGATACTGTGCGGGTATACGGCTCCTCTTGTGATTCGATCACCATAGGCCACACAGATACACTGATCGCCGGCGAGGACGAAGCATGCTACCGTATCCTGCGTACCTGGGAGGTGACCAATTGGGATGAGTACAATGGAATTGCTGATGCTATTAGCATCCGCCGCGACGAAAATTGCGACGGAACGCTTGGTGAAGAAGCGACTTGGGTACTCCGTCAGCTTGACACCACCTACATCGATGCCGATAGTCTCTTCCTGAATGATTTCCCACTTGCAGGACTCAAGGACACGATCTGCGATAATACCACGAACCCGGAAGGTTACTGGCGTACGAGCCAGTCTACAGGTCGCTGGACATATACACAGATACTGCATGTAGTGGATCAAGACGCACCAGTAGTCGCCTTTGAACAGCCGGATCCATTCTGTAGCTTCGAAGAAGATACTTGTGATGCTAATGTCATTTATCCATTTGCACTAGACGGAAAGTGCCTACCGGATTCATTACTCCCGGACACTCTGGTTGAAATGGACTTCCGGGTCTTCCTGGATGCAGGTGCAGATGGTATGCTGGACATGGACGTAACAGACTCAGTTGATATCACAGGAAGTTATCCGGACTACACCATCCAGGGCAAGTTCCCAGTGGGTGCGCATATCCTGGAGCTCAATGTTGTAGACGCCTGCGGTAACTTTATAGCAGTTGACATGCCATTTGAGGTGGTTGATTGCTTTGTGCAGGCACCGCAGTGCTTTGATGCCCTGTCCGTTGCGCTGCAGCCATTGGCCGAGCCTATTGATGTTGACGGCGATGGAACGATCGATCAGGCATTTGCAGATGTCACATTGGAGTACCTCCTGGAAGCGATGCCTACCGATGATTGCAATGGCCCTGTCGGCTATTCCATGAATTTCCTTGGCGGAAGCTTCGATATGGAGCAGAACAAGATTACCCTGACTTGTGTGGATAGTGATGTTTACGAGGTAGAAGTATGGGCTTGGGACAATGCGAGTAATCCATATGCTCTGCAGCCAGACGGATCTGTTGGCGGGCGGAACTCCGAGCGCTGCATAACGACTGTAAGTGTCACGAATGGCGAGGCTTGTCTGACAGGATTTGCCGGCTCAGGAGGCATTGAGGATAAGACTGCTGTTCAGGCGGACGCTCCGGTGCTTCGCCAAAACATTCCTAACCCATTCGTTGAGACCACTCAGATTGACTTCTACCTGCCTCAGGCAGATGAAGTGCACTTTGAGGTTCGTAATTCAGCAGGGCAGGTTGTCAAGGTGATCCGGGGCTGGTACGATGCAGGAACGCATCAGGTACGCCTTGACCGCAGCGCACTTATCGCTACAGGTATTTACTACTACACCCTGCAAACCAGCAGGGAAGTACTGACGAAACAATTGATGATTGCTGAATAGTCAGCGAAGAGTTAACATTCCCCGTATTAATCTGAGGATGAGGATTTGGTCTTTTGGGACCATTTCCTCGGACTTGGGGGGTGAAAAAAAACAGTGCCCGGTACGCTGGGCACTGTCCTTAAGAATTTGTGCATATTTGTTTTTGTTGATGGGGTAGAGCTTTAGCTCTACCCCTTTTTTATTTCAGGGCAGCTTCCTTCACCGCATCTGCTACCTTCCAGGCTACCTGCTCCTGAAGAGAAGCCGGGATGATCGACTCCCGGGTAGGGTTTGGGATAAAGTCGGCAATGGCATAAGCTGCCGCGAGCTTCATGGCAGGTGTGATACGTTTAGCTCTGGCATCCAGGGCCCCACGGAATATACCCGGAAACCCCAGTACATTATTCACCTGGTTGGGGAGGTCGCTCCGGCCTGTGCCCACAATCGCAGCACCCCCTTTATAGGCCTCTTCCGGCATAATCTCTGGTTCCGGGTTGGCCAAAGCAAAAATAATAGAATCCTTGGCCATCGTTTTGATGTCTGCTGTGGTGAGAAGATTGCCTACACTTACACCGATAAAAACATCAGCATCAACAATTGCGTCTCGCACCGTTCCGGTTCTTTCGTGGGGGTTGGTGAAGTTGAGCACTTCTTTTTTGGAGCTGTTTAGGTTGTCGCGGCCGCTATGAAGAATACCTTTGCTGTCGCACATAATAACCTCCCGTACAGCAATGCACTCTGAAGAGTTTTGATGGTCCACGCACTTTAGTAGCTTGGCTATGGCGACTCCGGCAGCTCCCGCCCCGTTGATGACCACCTTGAGATCGAAAAGGCTTTTACCAACCAGCTTGGCAGAATTGATCAGGCCCGCAAGTACAACAATCGCCGTTCCGTGCTGGTCATCGTGGAAAACAGGAATACCAATATCCTGCAGGCGCTGTTCGATCTCAAAGCTGCGGGGTGCAGAGATATCCTCCAAATTGATGCCGCCAAAAACGGGTGCGATCAGTTTGACGGTTTCGATGATTTTCTCCGTATCCTGCGTATCCAGGCAAATCGGGAAGGCATCAATATTAGCAAACCGCTTGAAAAGCATGGCTTTACCTTCCATAACCGGTATGGCGGCATAGGGACCAATATTGCCGAGCCCAAGAACCGCTGAGCCATCTGAAACGATCGCTACGGTATTACTCTTAATGGTGTAATCATATACCTTCTCCTGATCAGCAGCTATTGCCCGGCAGGGCTCTGCAACGCCGGGGGAATAAACCAAGGATAAATCCTCCTTTGACCGGACGTCCATTTTTGGAGTGACCCGGATTTTACCTTTTAGGTATTGGTGCAGATACAGGGATTCTTTAAAGTAGTCCATATTTTGTGGTGATCACTGGTTAGGAAATAGAAACATTTAAAGGTAGCAGATTTTTGGTATTCAGGCTATTTCCAGACGTATTGGCTCATTATGCCGTGATCTGGTACCGGTAAAAATATTTACCTTGTGGGCTTCGTTATTTCTTTTTCGCAACTTCATACTGAATATGTTAAGAACAATTACACTACTGGCACTGCTCTTTATCCTGAGCACCACCAATGCGGTTACTCAGACCGCCCGGGCAACTTACAATCTTGATCAAAAAGGGGCTTCTCTCATCAGGGTGCCTTTGCCCGACCCCCAGCCCTTTCTTGCCTTTTCGAGCGTTTGGAAAGGGAGCGATGGGCAGATCGCTGCTCGATTTTCCCAAGATGGTGAACGATGGGGTAAATGGGTAAGCCTTGATTTAGACGGGCATGCAGAACAGTCCCCTGAAAGGTATGTCAGCGAGCTCTACTTTGCACCGGCTGGTAGCCAGTGGGTGGAGGTAAGACCTGGTCCGGGCATGGAGGAGGTTGTGCTGCATTTCTTTAACCCGGGCCACACAGAGGATCAAGACGTATCTGCCCCATCCGTATCTGAACGGTCGCCGGTTTACTGTCCTTGTCCGCAGCCGGATTTTGAAGGCCGCAATGATTGGTGCCCGAGTGGGACTTGCCCACCGGATGCCACACCGGTAAGCACCAATCCAACACACCTTATTATACACCACTCCGCAGGCACCAATGCATCTAACGATTGGGCAGCGGTAGTCCGGGCTATATGGGACTTCCACACAGGCGTAAATGGCTGGGATGATGTTGGCTACAATTGGCTGATTGACCCTAACGGTGTACTATATGAAGGCCGGGGGGATGACCGCCTTGGTGCGCATTTTTGTGGTACAAATGGTGCTACTATGGGGGTTTGTATGTTGGGTGATTATACCAATATCACGCCTGCGGATGAGGCCAAAGCCACACTTGCCCACCTTATGGCCTGGAAGAGTTGTGATATTAATGTAGACCCCCTGGGCACTGCTTTTCATAGTGGCTCCGGGCTTCAGCTCATGCGCATCTCCGGTCACCGCGACGGCTGTGCTACCGCCTGCCCCGGGGATTCTTTCTACCCTCAGCTTCCCGAAGTGCGTAACGCTGTTGTCGACTTTGTTGCCAATCAGTGCTCCGCTATTGCACCGCCCCGTGACCTGATCGCCGATATGACCGCCGATACGGCAGTATTCCTACAGTGGGTTGATGAATCAGATAATGAAACTGGGTTTCTCGTAGAACGTGCAAGCTCTTTCTTTGGCACTTACGAGCAAATCGGAGCATCGCCCGCCAATGTTGCGACTTACGAGGATTTTGATATTGAGATAGGTACCGGTTATTATTATCAGGTGCGGGCAACGACTGGAGAAGATACCTCGATTTATACCAATAAAGCCTTCGTATTTACGAATGTGGTTAGCACTAATAATTTGCTGCAAGGCCAGGAGGTAAAAGTTTTTCCAAACCCAACAAATGGCACCCTTCAGCTGCAGTGGGAGGCAGCGCTTCAGGGGAATGTCATGCTGCGTATTTTGGATCCCCGTTCTGTACAGGTAGACCACAAGACTTTATCGGGGCAGCAATTGCAGCATCAGCTTGATCTCACGGGGCTTCCGGCAGGATTGTACTTCATTGAGCTCCGCAATCAAGGTGGCGTAGTAACTTATCGGGTACTCAAAGAATAATTGAGATTATGGTACGTTTGAACCTTTTCCTTCTGATAGCGAAACCGAACATCAGGCAAAAGGAAAAGTTAGAATAAGAGGGATGAGTATTAAATAGTGTTAACGTAAGCGGCGAAATTGTGGCTGTTAACGTTACTTGTTCCGAATACTGCGTCTAATTCAGTCGTAGTGTTACTTCAACAAACCGAAGACAATTTATTTAAAAAAATCAAAATTTATTATGCAAAAATTGTTTCTGAAATTTTCCGGACTTGCGGTCTTGCTTACCCTTTTGATCGCTACTGGTTGTGAGGAAGATACGATTGATCCAATTAACCAACTGCCGCCCGCAGTATCATTGATTGATGGCGTAGGCCTGACTTCCACTGATGCGGTCCTGGCACCGGGAGAAACCTTTACAGTGAATGTGGAGATTCTAACAGGTGACAACCCTATTGAGACTTTTACATTTCTGGTAGATGGTATAGCTGTTAGCAACACAGACATCAGTAATTACTACGCTGGCGGAGAGTTCGCATTAGACGGTAGCGTAGAAACTGCCAATAATCCGGTAACGCTGTTTGGCGATGCTAAGCAAGGGGCTCTAATCGAAATCGCAGTGGTCCCATTCGGACAAATGGATGGTGAGGTGAAAACATACACTTTTGAAGCTATCGACGAAGGAGGCAATGTAGGTACAGCTTCGCTTGATATCACAATCGAAGATCCAACCACTCCACTTGATGCAACACTCACTGGCGTACTCTTCAATCAGGCAGGTCCTGCTGATACCGGTGGACTGGATCTTGACACAGGCGAAGGTACAGGAAGCTCAGATGCAGATTCCGAAATTCGTGACTTGGGTCTGGATTGTACCGTTCCTGCTCCGGGCTTGAACTGGCGCCGTCAAGTTGGTACCATCAATGGTGCTGATATGGTAAAGGTAGACGCAACACAGGTGGAAAACTTCACCTTTGATAACGTTTCTGCCAAGGAAGAAATTGAGGCGGCTTACAGTACTGGTATCGCACTGAGCGACGGAGTTTCTGTTAGCTGTGCTTCTGGCAACGAGACTGCAGTAACGGATGTTACGGAGGAGTTGGTAGCAGGCGATATGTTTGTGGTTGCTGCAAATGGCACGAACTACCTCATTCGTATTGACGCTGTAAACGAAACAGACAACAGCAACACTGACTCTTACGAATTGTCTATTAAGTTCTAAGCCTATTTAGGCATTAGACTTGATTCGCTGGGGCATTTCAACTTAAATGCGCTCAAATGTATCAAGTCTACTAAAGCAGAGCGCAGTTTCGGTGAGCCGGAGCTGCGCTCTTGTTATTTTGAATACAATTATCAATCGTCCCCTTCGTTTGGTCTTTATGAGTTCTGTACTTTTGTGGTCAAATAAGGAATGGCACGATATGATTAAAAAGACCCTGCTCTACAGTTTGTTATTTGGATATATGGCTTATCTGTTGCCGCCGGCTCTGCAGGCACAGTGCACTTTTGCAGCCGATACTATTGATCCTTTTGATAGTACCCGCCTGGTAATTTCTGAACCCATCCCGATCGGATTTCTTATCCCGAGCCTTTACGAAACTGTAGATGGACCCAGGATTATTGAGGAAGCAGAGGTGGCTTTTTCGTTTATAGAGGGAGATGTAGACCGTATCAATTCCTTTTTCCTTACCATTGCGACGCCAGAGTACGACTTTCGTAAAATTGAAGCGGGGCGGAATGTTATTATTGCCTTTGAAGACACTTCGGCCGTACAGCTGCTTAATTATCCGGACCGGGGAGTGTTTAGCAAGGAGACCAACATGAGAGTCTATCAACACACCTGTGTAGTGCCTATTGATGTCTTGTACCGAATGGCTTCCTTCAATGTTTTTGGTTTTCGTATTCGCTACAAAGGCAAAAAACGGACCATTTTACTGACTAAAGATCAGCAGGAGGCGCTTCGTAAAGCGGTGAAATGTGCGAGTGAAGCAGTTGGTTTTGGTCCTTTAAGCCCTTAAAACAAAATATATCAAACAAAAGTTGTTAACACCGTGTCCACGGCGTAACTTGGTTGGCGTAACCAAAACCTATTAAAAATGACTACTCAGGAAATCGCCGACCGATTGGTAGGCCTATGCCGTCAAGGCAAGAACATGGAAGCTATTGAAACCCTCTATGCGGAAGATATACATAGTATCGAACCAGTAGGGGAGGAGCCAGAAGCCAAAGGGCTTGATGCCATCAGGGGCAAAGCCACTTACTTCGAAAAATCGATGGAGGTACACAGCGCGAAAGTTTCTGACCCCATCGTAGCAGCCGATCATTTTTCCATTTCCTATTACATGGATGTCACCAACAAAGAGAACGGACAGCGGTATGATATGGCTGAAATTGCCGTATACCAGGTAAAGGATGGAAAAATTGTGAGGGAACAGTTTTTCTACTCCTCACCGGGTTAGACTAACTTGAGCATACCCTGCAACGAGCGCTTTATCTTAACGGGATAAAGCGCTTTTGATATATTGGATACACGGAGAATCAGTAATGCCCACTGTTCCATAGAAAAGCGTGAAATACTAATCAGAAGCGCCCTCGATCAATGCGCGCACTCCCAGGGCATAACCATTCAGCCCAACTCCTACAATAACTCCTGCACAGTGCGCCGACAGGAAGGAATGATGGCGAAAGGCTTCTCGTTGATGGACATTAGAAATATGAACCTCAATAACGGGAGCGGGGATAGCGGCAATGGCATCACCGAGCGCTACGGAAGTATGGGTATAAGCGCCTGCATTGAATACGATGCCATCGCAGGAAAAACCCACCTCGTGCAGCTTATCAAGGAGCGCCCCTTCGTGGTTGCTTTGGTAATAGATCAGCTTATGTTCGGGGAACTGCAGCTCTAGTTCAGCAAAATATTGCTCAAAGGATTTACTTCCGTAAATTTCCGGCTCCCGCTTGCCGAGTAAGTTGAGGTTAGGCCCGTTTAGAATGAAGATTTGCATCAGTTGGCTTTATCTGACATAAATTTGATGCGGACGAGCTGAATTTCTTCAATCGTAATATCTTCATCCTGCAATTCCTTGTAAGCCTCTTCCAGTGCATCCGTTTCGGCATCCATGAAGTATTCCTCAATTTCTTCACGGCCATATTCATCCAGATTATCATCAATGTAGTAATCGATATTCACCTTTGTACCGGAAAGGACGATGGCGTACATCTCCTGGTACAGCTCCTCCATAGAGAGGTGATTTGCTTCCGCTAAGTCTTCCATAGGTACCTTGCGGTCAATACCCTGAATGATACTAATTTTAACTTTAGACTTATTAGCCACCTGCTTCATGACGAAGTCGCTCGGGCGGTCGATATTGTTTTCCTCCACATACTGCTTGATAAGCTCCAGGAAAGGGCGGCCGTAGCGTATAGCCTTACCTTTGCTTACCCCCGACAAGTTGCTCATGTCATCCATCGAAATCGGGTAGTGGGTAGCCATATCCTCCAGAGAAGGGTCCTGGAAAATGACAAAAGGAGGGACGTCGTGGCGCTTGGACTCTTTACGCCGTAGATCCCGCAGCATTTTGATTAAAGTCTCGTCCAGAACAGCCGAGCTGCCTTTGGATTCTTCTATATCCGCAGCGACCTCTGCATCGTAGTTATGGTCAATCGGGATTTTGAAATCCTGAGGCTGCTTCAGGAACGCTTCGCCCTGTTTGGTGATCTTGAGCAGACCGTAAGTTTCAATGTCCTTGCGAAGCAGATTGTTGAGGATCGTCTGCCGAAAGACGGAGTTCCAGTAAGTCGCGTCCTGCGCTTTGCCCTCAGCGTAAAGCGGCCGCTTATCAAAACTAAAGTCTTTAATCACTTTGGAGGGATAACCCCTGACAAAATCCACCATGATTCTGATGTCATAGTTTTCATCCAACTCTTCCACGGCCTTGATTGCCAGTACGGCGTCTTCTGTGACATCTACCCGTTCCTTTGGATGGCGGCAATTGTCACACATTTCCTGGCAATTGTCTTCGTCAAATTGCTCACCGAAGTAGTGTAGCAGGAAGCGGCGGCGGCAGGAAGTGGTTTCTGAGTAGGACATAACCTCCTGCATGAGTTGCATGCCCATTTCACGTTCTGCTACCGGCTTGTCGCGCAGGAATTTTTCAAGCCGTAAAATATCTTTATGAGCGTAAAATGCGACACAGCGGCCTTCCATACCGTCGCGCCCTGCCCTGCCCGTTTCCTGATAGTAGTTCTCAATACTTTTAGGAATATCGTAGTGGATGACAAACCGGACGTCCGGTTTATCAATACCCATACCAAAGGCAATCGTTGCTACAATGACATCCACATTTTCCATGAGGAAGTCGTCCTGTGTTTTGCTCCGCGTCTTGGCATCAAGCCCGGCGTGATAGGGTGCGGCTTTGATATCATTGACTTTCAGCGCTCCGGCAATCTCTGAAGCCGATTTCCGGCTTTGTACATAGATGATGCCCGACTGATCAGGAACCTCTTTGATAATCTGCACAATTTGCTTTAGCGTCTGCTCTTTCTTGAGTTTAGGGCGTATCTCATAGTATAGGTTTTCCCGGTTGAAAGAAGAGATGAAAGTATTGTGGTCGGTCATATTGAGGTTCTTCACAATATCCGACTGTACTTTAGGCGTGGCGGTAGCAGTGAGTGCCACGACCGGGATGTCACCGCCTATGGCGTCAAGCATGGCGCGTATCCGACGGTATTCAGGGCGGAAATCGTGGCCCCACTCGGAAATACAGTGCGCCTCATCGACGGCAACAAAGGATAGATTAACCTGCTTAAAAAAGGCTATATTCTCTTCCTTGGTAAGCGTCTCCGGAGCGATGAACAACAGCTTGGTCTTATGGTCCATGATGTCTTGCCGCACCTGCTTCATTTGGGACTTGGTGAGGGAAGAGTTCAGAAAGTGGGCCACGTCGTCACTTTGGCTGTAGCCCCGTATGGAATCCACCTGGTTTTTCATCAATGCAATCAGAGGCGAGATAACGATAGCAGTGCCCTCCAGCATTAGTGCAGGCAGCTGATAGCAAAGCGATTTGCCACCGCCGGTCGGCATGATAACGAAGGTATCCTTGCCGCCGAGTACACTCTTGATGATAGATTCCTGTCTGCCTTTAAAGGTATCAAAACCGAAGTGCTGATCAAGGGCACCGTATAGCGTTTCTTTCGTCGTGGTCATGGTTCGCCAGTTCTTTTTACTTAGTTTTGCGTCGGTTGATTTGGGCAATCCGTCCTAATTTAACCATTATTTTCCAGTTGGAATGGGTATTCGGGGCTTTTTCGACTTCTGAGAACAACTTTAGAATGGGGTCGTTCAATTAGCCGCATTTTTCGAAAGCCTTCAAAAATACAAAAATCAGGTGATTAGCGAAGGAATTATTAAGAAAACCGCATTGCGCACGCTGGAAATAGAAATAGCAGCGCTGAAAGCCCTCGAACAAAGTATTGACGAAGGGTTTGAAGCCTGTGTTCAGGCGGTCTATTCGTGCCAGGGGCGCCTGGTGGTCACCGGTATTGGCAAAAGTGCTTTGGTGGGGCAGAAAATTGCAGCTACGCTAAATTCCACCGGCACGCCGGCGTTGTTTATGCATGCTGCCGATGCTATACACGGCGACCTGGGCATGATTCAGCCCGGTGACTTTGTCCTTTGCCTTTCTAAAAGTGGAGAAACACCGGAAATCCGGGTCCTGGTACCCCTGCTCAAGAACCTGGGCAATCCAATCATCGGGATGGTCAGTAAGCGCTCTTCCTATCTGGGGCAGCATGCGAACTATGTACTTTGCACACCAGTAGATCAGGAAGCGGACCCCAACAACCTGGCGCCTACAGCCAGCACCACAGCCCAGATGGCGCTCGGGGATGCCCTTGCCACGTCCCTGCTGGCCCTGCGGGGCTTTTCACCTCAGGATTTCGCTCAGTTTCATCCCGGTGGCGCATTGGGCAAACAGCTTTATTTGCGCGTTAGCGACCTTTACCCGCAAAATGAACAGCCTGCCGTGCAGGAAGGGGATACCTTGCAGCAGACAATACTGGAAATGACTTCCAAGCGCCTGGGCGCAACGGCTGTCCTGAACGAAGACGGGAAGCTTTGTGGTATCGTGACGGATGGCGACCTCCGCCGTATGCTGGAGAAAGGAAGTGGTTTTGACAACCTGCTGGCACGCGATATTATGACCGCAGGCCCCAAAACTATCGCCGAAAACGCTATGGCGGTCAAAGCACTCCAACTTATGCGTAAAAGTAGCATCACTCAATTGGTCGTAACCGACGAAGAGGGCTGGTATAAAGGCTTCGTCCATCTTCATGACCTGATCCGGGAGGGTTTAATATGAACCAGTTCTGGAGGTACTCACCGATAATTTTTGGAATAGTCTGCCTTTTAGCCGGCTGTAAGCAGCAGGTTCATCCAGTTGTACGCCCCGCTTTCTATCACTGGAAGACCACATTCGACCCGGCACCTGAAGCCCGGCAATTGGTTCAGAACATGGAGACCGAACGGATATACCTGCACCTTTTCGATATTGATTGGGACGAAGGGTTGAAAGCACCGGCTCCTATCGCTTACCTGGAGCCCCGGCAGCCACTCGATGTGTTCAAGGTGGAATGGGTGCCCACGGTCTTTATCACCAATCGGAGCCTGACCAGGTTGCCCATTCAGAGCGCAGCAGATTTTGCAGAGCGCCTTACGGGCAAAGTGTTGGAGCAAATCGAAGCGCTAAAGCTGCAAAGAGTCCCCGAGGTCCAGCTGGATTGTGACTGGACCCAAAGCACCCGTGATGTCTATTTTGAGATTCTGAAAACCTGTCGCGCTGAATTATCAAAAGCAGGCATTAATCTATCGGCTACTATCCGGTTGCATCAACTGCGTTATCCGGAGCAAACGGGTGTGCCGCCTGCTGACCGGGGTATGCTGATGTATTACAATATGGGAGAGGTACGGCACTGGGAGGAGCCGAATTCTATTCTGAACCTGGCTGCTGCTGCACCCTACTTACAGACCAAATCGTACGCCCTGCCCCTGGATTTGGCGCTGCCGGTTTTTCAATGGGGTGTCTTATTTAGGGAAGGTGAGATGATCCGTCTGCTCAGTGGACTTTCGGCAAACGACCTGTCAGACCCGGAGCGTTTTTATGATATGAAAGGCGGGCGGTACGAGGTGGTGCAGGGGACTTTTCTGCAGGGGCATTATCTGTACGAGGGTGACCTGATCCGACTGGAAACGGTGAACCAGGAAGCGTTGCATATCGCTGTGGACCAGCTTCGGGGCTTTGACTGGGCTGGGGATGTTTTCCTCACTTTTTACGAGCTGGACAGTGCGCCTGAACTAGGATTGGATGCTGCGGCTTTAGATGCGGTAATCAAGGCATTCGAAGGTGAGTAGTTTTGTGCATCGTTTTTTATTTGAAGACGTGCATTGCCTGAGCCTCAGCGCTTCCGGTACTAATCTGGATAATACATAACTTGGAGCCCTCCTCCGGAGTCAGGCTCCGATACCTTCAACTACCAGGTTGTGCTCTACGCTTACCATAAGCCTGTAAAGAAAAACAACAATGTTTTGCTCCCATTACCTTGACCTTCCCGCCACTAAGCCGTATATTACCAATATTGCACGAATCACTGCGCGCAGCAACACAAAAACCGGCGCTCCCTGTGTGACCGCCACACTTACTTGAATAAAAAACATAACCTTCTTACGGCTAAAGCCTTGCGCTATAGCAGTACCGATGATATTTGGCATTAAGAGCTTGTTTGGATGTTAACATAGCATCTCTAAACAGACATGCCCGAACAGCCGCACAGCCGGTAGCTGAGACATTGATCGTGCTATCCTCCGCTGGGCGCTTCCGACAGCAACGCTGGCTACAGCGCCAGGACACGGGGTGCCCGAAGGGCGGGGGTGGATCTAAGTCAATTTCTATTTATTCACACATAAAAACGCTTTTTCTCGCCGGGTGCACTCGCCGCTCGACATAGTTTCCCAACGGAGTCGATGCCTTCACCCGGCGTGCCTAAAAAAAACTTATGAAAAACAAATTCCTAACAGGCTTGATGCGTTGGGGCAGTGTAGAGTGGAAAATGAGCTATTTTTAACCATATGCTCCCGGTAATCACCGGGATTTGAAGGAACTTAGCCGGGCTAAGCGACTGAAAAAAGGCATCCCGGTAGAACCGGGATGGGCAGGAAAGCGCCATTCTACGCCTGCAATGCTTCCCAGCGCATCAAGCCTAATGCTCACCTGCCTGCTTGCCGTGCCCCTACTGTGGGGCGGGTGCAGAAAAGGCAGCTTGTTCCCTACTACACAAGGCTCCGTCGCACAGCCCGATGAGCTGCCGCCCATCACCACTACTGGCGAGGGCACCTTCGCCTGCAAAATCAATGGGGTGAACTGGCAGCGCTGTGGGGGCGGGTTCCTTCAGAGTAGCATACTTGGAAACTGGTCTCCGAATTATAAGATTTTATCAATGTTCGGGGAAAGGGAATGTGAAGAGTTTGATGATTACATAAGAATTGTAGCATACGTTGATAGCATAGGTAAATATGATTTGCACTATGCAATGTATGGAAACCATAACCTTGATTGCCAAGAATCCACAGAACCCTCCCATTTACTAGAAGGTGCTGACAACTGGGTAGAAATCCTCAACTTGGACACTGAAGAATTCATTGTCTCTGGCACCTCTCAGTGCACCTTGGTCGATGATAACTGCAACGATACGATTTACATCACTGATGGCCGTTTCGACTACGACTGGACTAATTGATTTAAAATTATTTGTTTTATAAATTTATAAATAAACACAATATGAGTATATTTGGGGCGTTAAATCTCTGTACTATGCCCCGAAACCTGAATGTCCATCAGCCGGACGACCGCTTTTTCAAGTCGGCTATGAGCGACCCGGAAGTCGTCAAAGCTTACCTACTGGAATTCTACCCGGATATTGCCGCCCTTGCTGACCTTGATACGCTGCAGCAGCAAAAAGTACAGACCCTGCGCCCCAACCTTAAGCTATTCAGTGCGGACGTTGTCTACCGCTGTAGGCTGAAAGGCAATAGCGGGGCACATTTTCACTTTTGCCTGTTATTCGAGCACAAATCGGAGCCGGACGAGCAGGTAGCGGTTCAGATTGGGCTTTATATCTTTCTGCTTCTGCACGAACAGTTGAAATCAAAAAAGAAACCGCTGGAGCCTGTGTTGCCGCTGCTGTTTTACAATGGGAAGGCAGAGTGGCAGCCCAAGACCCTGCGACAGTTGTTTGAAGGTCAGGCCGCTTATGAGGCACTGGAACCGTTTCTGCCCGATTTTCGTTTTCTGTTTGAAGACGTTCACCGCCTGCCCCCGGAGGAGCTGCTGAAGCTGGACCTGAGCTACTTCCGCTCTACGGTGCTGGCGATGGCACTGCGGCACCGGCCGGACTTGATCTTTGAGCATATTCAAGTTGTCTTTGAAGGGCAAAAGACAAGGATCAGGTGCTGTCCGTCATTACCTATATTTTGGGCGTAGCCGAGCGGTCGCCCAAACAATTCCTGAAGCGACTGGAAAATACCGAATTTACCACCAAACCTAATGTAATGAGCACGCTGGAACAATTGTTGGAAATGGGTCGAGAAGAGGGCCTATACAAAAACCATATTTTCAACCTGCTCAAAACCGCCCTCCGTTTCCCCAACTGGCCGGCTACTGAGCTATCAGATTTCACAGAACTGGATTTGGAAACTATCAGCACTTTCCTGTCCGTTAAGTTACAGGGCAATGAAACAGCTCTGCAAAAATACGTTCATGAAGATTTGCTGGCTGGCATCCCTTTGAGTGCTGGAGAGGAGGAGAAATTGTCCAGGTTTATCGAGCAGCTTACTGCAGTGTAGGGCGGTAAAGACAGCGTGTTGTCCGCACTTCAGCACCTTCGATAGCGCTCCGGACAGCACCACCATTTCCATTCTGGTACGCGCCATCTTGTTATGCACCCAAAGGTGGATACGGCAGCGCTTCCTCCGGAAACCGGCTCAGATACGTTCAACTACCGAATTCTTTCTGATGCCTGAATCAGGCAGGATGCAACAATAACAATGTTTCTCTTACCCTTTCTTGACATCCCTCCACAAATACTGAATCTTACAGACTAATGCTTTAAACTACTGCGCGCAGCACTACAAAAACACTTACTCGAACAAAAGACGAAGCCGTACTGCCTGAGCCTTTCGCTATGGCAGTACCGTTGATACTATTGCATGAAACCAACATGGCTATTCAGCCGCCCCACCGGTAGCTGAACAGGCAACTCATGCCATGCACTACCTATCCCCACTAGGCGCTTTTGCCAACACCACTGGCTATAGCGCCGGGGCACGGCGGTGGATATTTATACTATTTTTCACACACATATAGTCTGAAAACTTAAGATTTGTGAAAATATGGCGAAGATATTTTTTTGACTCGCAAGGTAAAAAACATAGGCGATGCCTAAGCATCGGCGAGGCTTTTTAACGTAGCGAGTTGGAAAAAGAGCGAGTCAGAATTCACAAATTTTGGGTTGTCAGACTATCAAAACCTTTCACTTATGAAAAACAAATTCCTAATGCTCACCTGGCTGCTAGCCGTGCCCCTGCTGTGGGGCGGATGCGACAAGCCACTTTTTAAAACCGACGAAGCCTCCATCGCACAGCCCGATGAGCTGCCGCCCATCACCACGACCGGAGAGGGCACCTTCGCCTGCAAAATCAATGGGGTGAACTGGCAGACCTGTAAGAGCGGGTGGATCGGAAGTAGCATATCTGGAAACTGGTCCCCGAATTATAAGATTTTTCAGTTGTCAGCTTATAGAGATTGTGAAGGCTTTGATGATGATGTTTTTATTTCTGCCTATTTGGATAGCCTGGGGCGCTATGATCTTCATCGTGGAAGTTATTTCAAGGCTGATCTCGCCTGTTTGGACAGATGGCCTAGTTTCTATAGTCTATTGGATAGTGCTGACAATTGGGTAGAAATCCTCAACCTGGACACCCAAGAATTTATCGTCTCCGGCACCTTTCAGTGCACCTTGGTGCACGAGGAATGTGGCGACACGCTCTTTATCACCGATGGCCGTTTCGATTACGACTGGGCCAATTAATTAACCTATTTTAATCTTTATCACATGCGACTATACTCGGAACGGAGAGGTTTGGGCCTAAGGCACAAACCCGACGCACGCGTATATGCCGACACGAAGTCATGTTTGGTTCCAAATTACTTCGTCGTCGGTATAACCGCTATTTTCAGAAACCTGCTGCTTGGAGTATTTATCCTGGCAGCGCCTGCGCTCTGCGCGCAACAGACCATAGATACGTCCCCCCCCCCGGATACTACACGCCGGACTGGGTCTTTGCTAACCTTGATTTAAGGAATGAGGAAAGAAATAACTTATCATTTTTGACGGGCCCTTTTGCCCCAACACTTCGTTAGAAAGCCTCGCTGATGCGCTGCATCGCCTACGTTTTCTGCCTCGTCTTGAAACAAAATTCCCTCGGTCAAAAAGTGCAACTTGTTTCTTCCTCATTCCTAAGTGGGTTGCCTACGGGCTTGCTGCAAGAACATGGTACGCCCTTCACGCGCCTCAGCGCCTTCAATGGCGACCCGGACAGCACCACCGTTTCCACGCCCCTCCGCTGCCGCCTCGTGCAGGCTACCTTGCTCAGCGCCACCGTCAATGCCAATGCGCAGGTGGATACGGCCGCGCTTCCTCCGGAGTCTGGCTCCGATACCTTCGATTACCAAATTCTGCTCTACGCTTACCATAAGCCCAAAAAACAACAATGTTTTCATGCTCTCCCTTGACATTACAGCCGCTAAGCCTTAAATTACCAATTCATTGCACGAATCACTGCGCGCAGCAACAAAAACGGCGCTCCCTGTGTGACCGCCACACTTATATCGACGATTAAGTGGTTTGCCTCGGCAAACCTACTCAATGCCTGCCTGCGTGTCGGTACTTCGGCAGGCAGGTCGGCATATACGCCTTGAAGCGGTATGCCATGGAGTAGCATACCACTTTGCAATGCGTATACTTGAACAAAAAACATAACCGCACACTAAAGCCTTGTGCTATAGGGGTACGATAATATTTGGCATTAAACAAACATGCCCGAACAGCCCATTAGCCGATAGCTGAAGGCACTGGCCGTGCTATATCCCGCTGGGCGCTTCCAACAGCGCTGCTGGCTACAGCGCCGTGACACAGGGTGTCCGAAGGGCGGGGGTGGATCTAAGTCAATTTCTATTTTTTAACACATAAAAAACCTTTTTTCGCCGGGTGCACTCGCCGCTCGACATAGTTTCCCAACGGAGTCGATGCCTTCACCCGGCGTACTAAAAAAATGAAACAGGCAATTTCTATTTTTTCACACATAAAAACCTTCCACTTATGAAAAACAAATTCCTACTGCTCACCTGGCTGCTCGCCGTGCCCCTGCTGTGGGGCGGATGCGACAAGCCACTTTTTAAAACCGACGAAGCCTCCATCGCACAGCCCGATGAGCTGCCGCCCATCACCACGACCGGAGAGGGCACCTTCGCCTGCAAAATCAATGGGGTGAACTGGCAGACCTGTAAGAGCGGGTGGATCGGAAGTAGCATATCTGGAAACTGGTCCCCGAATTATAAGATTTTTCAGTTGTCAGCTTATAGAGATTGTGAAGGCTTTGATGATGATGTTTTTATTTCTGCCTATTTGGATAGCCTGGGGCGCTATGATCTTCATCGTGGAAGTTATTTCAAGGCTGATCTCGCCTGTTTGGACAGATGGCCTAGTTTCTATAGTCTATTGGATAGTGCTGACAATTGGGTAGAAATCCTCAACCTGGACACCCAAGAATTTATCGTCTCCGGCACCTTTCAGTGCACCTTGGTGCACGAGGAATGTGGCGACACGCTCTTTATCACCGATGGCCGTTTCGATTACGACTGGGCCAATTAATTAACCTATTTTAATCTTTATCACATGCGACTATACTCGGAACGGAGAGGTTTGGGCCTAAGGCACAAACCCGACGCACGCGTATATGCCGACACGAAGTCATGTTTGGTTCCAAATTACTTCGTCGTCGGTATAACCGCTATTTTCAGAAACCTGCTGCTTGGAGTATTTATCCTGGCAGCGCCTGCGCTCTGCGCGCAACAGACCATAGATACGTCCCCCCCCCCGGATACTACACGCCGGACTGGGTCTTTGCTAACCTTGATTTAAATGGGTTGTCTACCGGCTTGCTGCAAGAACACGGCACGCCCTTCACGCGCCTCAGCGCCTTCAACGGCGACCCGGACAGCACCACCGTTTCCACCCCCCTCCGCTGCCGCCTCGTGCAGGCCACCTTGCTCAGCGCCACCGTCAATGCCAATGCGCAGGTGGATACAGCAGCGCTTCCTGCGGAGTCTGGCTCTGATACCTTCGGTTACCAAACCCTTCTTTACACTTGCCACAAGCCCTCAAGCCAGCCCAGTCGCCAAACAACAATGTTCCCCCTCCCTCCTCTTGCCATTGCCCCTGATTTCCCGTATCTTGTCATTGCATTTTCACCGAGCACTGCGCGCAGCACAAAGAAAAAACACCAAACCCGGCGCTCTCTATACGGCCGCCACCTACAGTTGACTTACTTGAACAAAAAAAACATCCGTACCGCATGAGCTAACGCCATTGTGGTACCTGGAACCTCTATGGCATGGATTAACCCCCTGGCAGCGGCTGTCCATTCGGCCGGCCGGAAGCTTCTTTGCCGTGCGCAAAATATTTATTCACTCAAAACCTTTCACTTATGAAAAACAAATTCCTACTCCTCACCTGGCTGCTCGCCGTACCTCTGCTATGGGGTGGGTGCGACAAGCCAAACGATTGCCCCGAGCTCGAACTCCCCCCACTGACCACCGAAGGGCGCAATACCTTCGGCTGCAAAATTGACGGAGAAGTTTGGGTGCCCCACGTAGACTGGGAGCTGATCCAAACCCCGCTTGACTTTGGGGAGATTACAGTGGTACATTTTGAAGATGAAAACAGATTTTACATCCGTGTAGATCGACGTCCTAACGGCAACTGTGACTCAACGGATCAAGTCATACACTTTAGTGTTACGGTGGACACCTTAAATAATGGGAAAGTTAATGGCAGCAGCGGGTTTAGTGACTGGAACACAGGCAATTGGCAATATCGCCTTGATACTACTGTCAGCCGTGTTGTCGACATTCATAAGTTTGATCTTGATGAGCGCATCCTCTCGGGCACTTTTAGCTTTGATTTTAAGGATTACGGTACAGATGAAGTACGCGAAGTCAGAGACGGGCGCTTTGACCTGAAATTCTAAAACACTTAAAAAATACCAAAATGAAAAAATTAACTGGATTACTTATGCTCCTGTTGTTGGCGAGCCTGCTTTGGGCTCAGCAGCCAACGGGCACGCTTTCTTTTCAGAATGATGCCGATGCCGTGATCACTGATGTAGTCGGCAACCTGGATTTTTCAGAGCTCAGTACGGGCTTGCTGTTAGAACGGACGGTACCCTGGGCAGACCCCGCCCTCTTCCACGGGCAAAGCGTTTCTGATACAAACCTGATTAACCACAATGGATTTGGGCTGCTGTATGCTACGCTATCTGGCATGGGGGTGAATGGGCCTGCATTACCGGCTCCCGGCAGTACCTATGTTCCGGCTATGAATAATCTGAACGCGAGTTCGGATACCTTTCCCATTAGTATGCTATTTATGGATTACGAACGGTTTAAGCCATACGCTATAGATTCCAACCTGTTGGCCTGGACTGCCAATGCGGGGGGTGGCAAAGCTTATCTGATGTAACGAACCGCCCGGAGAGCCCTTATGCACTACAGCGGCTCTTTGCAGCTTCCGCCTTATACGACAAGGCATTAGGGACCTCACCTTCCTTTATTATTCCATCCTATCTCTTTTTCTCCAATTGTAACACCGGTGGGGGCGCACTCCTCTCCTTGTCTATTGACCTCGATGACGGCAGTGGTTATCAGTTGGCTTCCTTTGGGCAGGTTATCTCTGCTCAGTACAGTAGCGGAGGCAACAAACGGGTCAAACTTAAGATGAAGACATTTGACCGGAAAGAGTATGTAGCTCATTTTTCCTTTAAGGTGATGGAGCAAGGCATTGGTACACGTTTTCCAGAAGTACCAACAGACATAGAAATTCCAGCAACTCAGGAGCATACCGGCGGCGTGATGAATATTTTCATAAACGACTGTAATGATGGGCTAACTAAGCCTCTAATCATTGCTGATGGGCTGGACCCCGAACTGAGGGATGAAAACCGGACCTGGGAGTTTGCGATAGAATTATTAGGTTTTAGGGTGGATCAGAGTAATGACCTAATTGATATTTTAGAATCCGAAGGCTACGATATTATCTTCCTGGATTACAACAACGGGGGCGATTACATACAGCGCAATGCGCGGATGGTGCAGGATGCGCTGCGGGAAATCAATCAGATCAAAGCAGCCAACGGGAGCGCGGCCTCGAACATACTCATAGGCCCAAGCATGGGCGGGCCCGTCACCGAGTATGCCCTGCTTGAAATGGAACAGAATAACGAAGCGCATCAGGTAGAACAACTGCTCCTGCTTGACGGCGTACAGCGAGGGGCTAACGTACCTTTGGGGATTCAGCACGCTTCCCGTCACCTGCACCATTTGGAAGGGCCCTGGAACACACCATTACGAGATTACGTTCCTCAGCTTTCATTCCTGAGAAACCTTTTTCATGAACCTTCGATGAGACCAATGCTGCTCTACAGTGCTTACTCAGCAAACGGGGTAAGCCCACTGCCAGAGCATGTGCAATTTTACGCAGAGCTTGATGCCTTTGCACCACCTCAGGATTTCGCTTACGTTGCTTTGTCTGCAGGGAGCCTGAGAGGCGTTGGCCAGTTGGTGCAACCTGGCGGAGATCTTGTGAGCTACTCCGGGGGATTAAGTGAAATTTTACAGGATGTAGTAGGGGGGTGGTCTGGTTTTTGGGCTAACTTAGCTGAGATTGGAGCTGGGTACCATGGGAATACGGCCTCCTTTGCAGTGGGGGTCAGAGCGATTCCTGATCAAAACCAAGGAGGCGTTATCATTTATAATGGGCAAGTTGAAATTGAGATTTTATTTTCTTCATTTGTCAGCTCTGCGTATAGTTATGTAGCCTCAGGTACACTACCCCTTGATAGCGCACCGGGAGGTTTCATGGGGATACATCGGGACAGTGTATTTCTAAACGAGCAACAGCTTTTTCATAATACCGTATGTATTGTCCCCACCGTAAGTAGCTTGGATATACCTGTAAACGCTGCCAATCTTTATGCAAACTTGGAAAACGTTGGCAGTGTGGCCGGTAACTTGACAGTTGTCAACCGTTATGCAGGGTCTACAGCAAGTATTGAGTCTTCGGAGTATGGCCCGCCGGCGCAAGAAAACCAGCAGCACAGCCCGATTATCAATGAGGACAATATTGACTTTTTGCTATTCTCATTTGTTGCGGCTGATCCATTGTTGAGTGAACAATCAGGCGTAATCAACAACCGCGTGTATAACTTTGGGCGCTCTCTGGCACCCTTTGACCCAACTGTGACCGGATTCTTTAAAGAAACTAACAACCAGATAAGGTATGACGTAGACATCCTTAACGGAGGCTCGCTTTGGGTAAACCGTGTAGGCCGTATTGCTTTTACGGATGAAGTCCAGAACCCTCAAAATCAATCCTCCTCCAATTTTAATTTGTTTATTGGTGGCGATGATCTTTGCACAACGCCAAGCCCGGTTACCCTCACCATCGCCCCCTCCGCCCGCATGGAGCTCGGCCAGTGGGACCTGGCCGCCGGCATCACCAACACCGCCCAGGTATATGTGCAGGAAGACGCGACTGTATCCGTGCAGGAAAAAGGGGAGCTGTACATCAATAAAGATTCCCGGTTCATTGTACAAAATGGCGGCTATACGGAAGTGCTGGGCGGGGGTGTGCTCAGCGCAGGCTTTGGCGGGCAGGTCCGCATTGAGAAAGGGGGCGAAGCCCGCATTGGCAGTGGGGGCATTTTGCGCGTCAGCCAGGATTCCAAATGCGTGGTGGAAGACGGTGGCAAGCTGGTACTGGAGCCGGGCGCCATCGTGCAGCTTTGGGATGGGGACGACCCCTTCGGGCGTGCCGTGATCGAAGTGCAGGGCGAGCTGGAGGTACAGGGCAGCATCGACTTCAGCGGCAATGGCTTCTTTGACTTTTTCCAGAGCCATATTCTCAGCCTTACGGGCGGCATCTTCCGCATTGAGGGGCGGGGCATCGGCAAGCGCTTCCTGCGCCTGCGCAACAATACCACCCTGGACATCGGGGACAATACGGTAGAACTGCTGGAAGGCCTGGCGGAATATGGAGCCTATGCCAAAATCTCCGTAGGGCAGGGCGAAGCCTTTATCTCTAATATGGAGCTCAAGACAGGCGGGCAGACTGCGGTGGGGCTGCTGGCTAATGGGGCATCCAAAATCCGGTTCGTGTACAACGAAGCCTACGGGTTTGCCAATGCCGTGGAAGCCTACAATATTTACTCGGTCAGTACGCTGGATTTCCTGTTTTTCCAGAGTCATTTTTCTGATAACCGGAATTCCATCTGGCTCTCTTACGGCAGCAATGCGCGGGTTTGGGACTGCCATTTCAATGGCACAGGCACCGGTGTGAATGCGATGCTGCTGGACGAGCTGCAGTCTGTGCGGGTGGACGGCAGCATCATCGAAAACTACAATGTGCCAACGGAGCCTGAATATATGACCTGGGGCGCCGTCCACGTCTCCAACGTAGGCGAGTACATCATGAGCGGGGGCGAGCTGTCCAATAATGACGTGGGCTTATACTGCCCGCCGGGCAAGTATGTTAATGTCACCCTCCGCGGGCAGGCTGAAGTGGCGGATAATGACTTCTATGGGCTCCACATCGTGGAGGGCAATCGGGAAGGCAGCAACTATGGGCTGGTCACGATGGATTGTGCCAGGCTGCTCAACAACGGGCTGGCTGGCATCAAGGGGCAAAACCTCATCCTGAACATTGATGCATTCATCAACTCCCAAACGGACAACTTGGCTTACGCCCGCGCCAACCATTTCCAGCGCGGGACCAATGATGCGCTGTGGTTCGACATCTGCTACGATGGGGCACTTGCTGAAACCATCAACACCATCCCCGCCGAAGGCAATTACTGGGGCACCGACCACAGTAACCCGGAGCCGGGCGGCGGCCTGTACCACTACGCCCTGGACAAAACCAATTTTGGCGGCTGCGGCGGTTTCCCGGAGATCAACCTTGACTTTGGCACCAAAGCCACTGGTGTGCCCACTAGCTGCCCATCGGGCCCACCTACTAGCCCGCACGTTCCGCCATCCAAAGATTGCAGCGGGTTGATGGCTACGCCTACCGAGCAGCTCGGCGGCAGCTTCTTTGATGCCTTTTTCGCTTATCAGGACAAGCTGGAGCAGAAGGAGCTGACGGAAACGACGTACCCTTTGTTTGCAGATGTGGCCCAAAAGTTCAACACAGAGCGGGGCACCGCATCAGACCAATGCAAGCACTACATTGACGTTGCGCGGGTATTCGTGCCCCATACCGGTGGCCAACACCTGCAATCGGCAGGCGGCAGCCCGCAGGGCATACAGCAGCGGCAGGACCTGAATCTGTCAGGCCAGCCTACTGTCTTTCCTAATCCGGCTCAGGATGAAGTAGCTGTAGAGTGGGCCCCGGGCGCCCAATTCTCTCTGCGCGCCATTAATGCGGCCGGCCAGGAAGTATGGTCGGGTCTGCTGCCGTCCGGCACCCACCGCCTGCCGGTGGAGGGCTGGGCAGAGGGGTGGTACTTCCTCCACTTTACTACGGCAGACGGGCAGCGCGCCCATCAGCTTAAGGTGATGGTGCAGCGGTAAAAGTTGCCTTTTGCATAAAGATTGATTTTTAAGCCCCGGTGGTGTAAGCTGCCGGGGCTTATCAATATCGTCTACTTATTGTAAAAAGTACGGTAACAAAAATCACCCCCCGAAATACCAAATCTCCCTTCCCTTTTAGGCGCTTTATAAGTACTTTCGACCAAACGGAATGAAATACGTACCATGAAATTTAATCCATCCTACACCGCCGTCAGCCCCGAAGAAGCGGTCGCATTAGTCAAATCCGGGGACAAAATTTTTATTCACAGTGCTACGGCAGCGCCGAAGACTTTGATTAACGCACTTACCAACCGGTCGGAGGAACTGAGGAACATTCAAATCATGCACCTGCATACCGATGCACCTGCACCTTATGCTGCAGAGGGTATGGATGATTCCTTTCGTGTCAACAACCTCTTTGTTGGGTCTAACCTTCGCAAAGCAGTGCAAAGTGGGCGGGCAGATTATATTCCTATCTTTCTGAGCGAAGTACCGCTGTTGTTCCGCCGCAAAATCCTGCCTTTGGACATAGCGATGCTGCAAGTTTCTCCGCCCGATAAGAACGGCTTTTGCACCCTCGGTGTATCCGTGGATTCCAGTCTTGCTGCTGCGCAATCCGCCAAGATGCTAATTGCGGAGATCAACCCTCAAATGCCGCGTACCCATGGTGATGGTGCTATTCACATCAGTAAGTTTGACCGGGTAACAGATGTGAACTACGCCTTGCCGCAGATCGCCCTGCCGGAACCTACCGACATCGAAAAGCGCATCGGTCAGCATATTGCCAACCTCGTTGAGGATGGGTCTACCCTGCAGATGGGCATCGGTACGATCCCCAACGCCGCCCTCAAGGCGATGAAGAACCACAAAGAGCTGGGCATCCATACCGAAATGTTTTCCGATGGTGTCATTGAGCTGGTGGAGAGTGGTGTGATCACAAATGAGCACAAAGTGAAGCACCGCAACCATATTGTAACCGGCTTCATCATGGGGACCCAAAAAGTATATGACTTCGTGGATGATAACCCACTGGTTCGGTTCTTGGATATTGCTTATGTTAATGATACGGCGACCATCCGCCAAAATCCAAAGGTAGTAGCGATCAACAGTGCGATCGAAATAGACCTGACCGGACAGGTGTGTGCGGATTCCATCGGTACACGCGTTTATTCCGGTGTAGGCGGGCAGATGGATTTCATTCGGGGCGCATCGCTCTCAGAAGGCGGCAAACCGATTATCGCCTTGCCATCTGCTACCAGTAAGGGTATCAGCCGGATTACCTGCATGCTGAAACCGGGTGCAGGCGTTGTCACGACCCGGGCGCACGTGCACTATATCGTTACCGAATATGGGGTGGCTGAAATGTTTGGCCGCAACTTACGGCAGCGGGCCCGGCAGTTGATCTCCATCGCGCACCCCGATCACAGAGAATCTTTGGAGAAGGAAGCCTACGAGCAACTGCACCTGAAGACCTGGGAGTAAGGTATAATCCACCAAGTCAGAAATCACAAATTTTGGCTTGGTGGACTATAGAATACCCTGGAAAAATCAACAGTTCGTTCTGGGGCAGGTTACCAATTTCGTCTTGAGAGCTTTTGTCATCTGGAAAAAGCCAAGTGTGTATCCCTCGCCTGAAGGCCACGCCCACCGGAGAAAGTTGAGTGGGGTAAAACGCTGGACCCTAAGGGTTCAGCGAAAAATAAGGTCTTCATTTCAGGCGAGCTATTTTTGCACCAGGCAAGGCGCGAAGAACGAGCATAGCCTAGCTACGTAAGTGATAAGCAACGAAGGCTGGGGTAAAAAGAGCCGTATCAAATGGGGAAGTTATTCTTCGCTGGACCCTAAGTGGGGGTAATAAGCTGTGCCTTTTGAATAGCCTGCGGTGTATGCTTTACAAAGTGCTACACCTCCCAGTCTTGACTTTTGCGGTATACCGTACCTTTAAAAATAGCAGCGAGCTGCCCATCGGCTTTCCGGACTTCTACCCGGTAAATTCCGATGCGACGGCTGCACTGCTCTTCTGTTGCCGTTGCTGTAACAGAGTCGCCTTCGCGCAGGGGGGCAGTGTGTGAAATAGAAGTTTCAATACTTAGGGCATGCTTTCCCTGTGAGTTGGATGCAAAAGCCAGTGCGCTGTCGGCCAGGCTGTAGCTAATGCCGCCGTGGGCGATGCCAAAACCATTTAGCATTTCGCTCCGCACCTCCATCTTTAGGGTGCAGTAGCCCGGTTTAACCGTAACCCGCTCAATACCCAGCCACTTACTGAAAGCATCCCGGCTATACATTTGATTGACAATTTGTTCAGGCTTATCCATGATTGAATTTTATTCCGGAGTAGACTCCTTGGCATGCACCTAGGGAAAACAGGGATTAAGTGCAGCATAATAACATATTATTCTGTATCTTGAGTTAAATTTTTTTAAATATCCAGGCAGCGTTTCCCCTGACCGAGCCATCTATATTTTAGGGTTTACAAGATATAGACCTTCCGCTAGCCTGGGTATTCTGGACAACTAATGGGTTCCTGCATTAGGGGAGTAAACTGTAGTGCAGAACCATATAGCTCAATAATTTCCTGTGACGGAAAAAGAGATTGTTCAAGGCTGTATTAAAGAAGACCGGCATTGCCAGCAAGAGCTTTTTGTACGCTACGCTGGGAAAATGCTAGCGGTATGTATGCGGTATACCCGCCACCGGATGGAGGCAGAGGATATACTGCAGGATGCCTTCGTGAAAGTCTTTGATAATATCCATAAGTTTCAATTCAAAGGGTCATTTGAAGGCTGGATTCGGCGAATTGTCATCAACACCGCCCTAAAAAACTACAGCAAAAAAAGCTTTCAACAAGAACAGATCGGTCTGGAAAACCAGCCTGAACACTCAACAGAGCCAGAATCCTACAAAAACTTAGAATACGAAGAAATACTTCGCCTGATCAACCGGCTGCCAGAAGGCTACCGGGTGGTTTTCAACCTCTACGCGATTGAAGGCTACAGCCACAAGGAAATTGCTGACATGCTGGGGATTCAGGAAAGCACATCACGATCCCAATTAGTCAAGGCCAGAAAAATGCTTCAAGGCATGATTGTTAAAATTCAAAAAATTGCAGTATGAACCGACACCATCCCCTGGATGAAGCGTTTCGGGGCAGATTGCAGGGCCTGACCACAGAAACGCCAATGCATCTTTGGGAGCAAATAGACCAAAAACGCAATTGGAAGCACCGTTTCCTGAATCAGGTCCGGCAGTACCGTCCGTTCGCTACTGTGCTTGCCTCCGTGGTAGCCACAGGGGTAGCTTTGTTGCTTTGGAATAATCAGCAGCCGGCGCTCACTGCCTTTCCGGTTCTCACGACACCACACCAACCTCAGATCGCCCTGCGTTCAACGGGTTCTACAGAAGCAATTGAGCAACACAAAGCAATTGAAAGCTCCGCTTTTGAAAACACTTCACGCAACGCTGCGGTGCATAGCTCGCAACCCACACTCCAAACACAAAACGTACGAACTTTTTCAACAGTTGCCCGGGCCATTGCTGAGCAATCTGTTGGCACAGCTCTTAATTCACCCCTTCAACCGGTAGCTTCAGCGGCATTGGATCACTCCAAAAAAGAAGCCTTACGCCTGACCTCGACGTCAAAGTCAGGGGATGGATCAATTAGGGTAAGGCCTAAACCTGCACAGGAAACGGCGCTGCCGGCTCTTGCTGCTGTCTACGAGCAGGAGCAGGAACCTATTTTGCCTAAACTGTTCAACCCGGAACCCAAGTGTGCGCAATTTGGTAATGGCAACTGGGACCTTTACGTGGACGTGATGGTGTCTCCGGACTTAGCATTCAGCGATCTGCAAGCCCGAAATCCTAATTTTGAAGATTATGCCAAAAGCCGGCGGGAAACAGAGTCTTTTGTTTTTGCCTACAGTGGCGGTATACGCCTTTCTTTGGAGGCAGAAAGCGGGCTGGCATTCCGGACCGGCATCAACTACTCTCAGGTCAACGAAAAGTTCACCTATTTTAATGGCACGGAACGGCGGGAAATCACAGAGCCGGTCCGCGACAATCAGGGCAATATTATTGGGTACGATACCATCGTAACTGTTGGCGAGCGCTATAAGGTAAGCCGCAATACCTACCGGATGCTCGATATACCCTTTATCGTTGGTTACGAAATGGACATGGGCAAATTCGGGCTGTCTGTTAACGGTGGGGCTTATTTGAACCTCCTTTTCCGTCAGAATGGAGATTTTTTATCTCCTGAAACCCTGACCCCCACACCACTAAACCCGGAAGACCCCAACTCGATCAGTGTATTTAAGCGGCAGGCAGGGGTAGGCTACTACGGTAGTATCGCGTTGACCTATGCCACAAAATCTGGTCTGGAGATACTTATTGAGCCACACTTCAAGATGTTTCCAAATTCAGTGACACAAGACCAATATGCGGTACAGCAGCGTCACATGAACGCCGGTGTATTTGTGGGTGTACGTAAACATTTGTAGTCAATAACCAATTCGTGGAAAATAACAGCGCTGGTTTCACCCTTTGAAACCAGCGCTGTTATTATTTTGCGGACTTTCTAATTTTACTTCTAAATCAATAACACATCAATGCAGTATTCAGAACTTGGCGGCACCGGCCTCAAGGTGAGCAAAATTTGTTTAGGCACCATGACCTTCGGAGAGCAAAACACCGAAGCTGAAGGTCATGAACAATTGGACTACGCTGTTAGCCAGGGGGTTAACTTTATAGATACTGCTGAAATGTACAGTGTGCCCGGACGTCCGGAGACCCAGGGCAGCACGGAACGGATTATCGGGACCTGGCTACGGGGCAGGGCAAAGCGAGATGAGGTGGTCATTGCAACAAAAGTAACCGGACCTTCAGCTGGATTAAAACACATTCGTAATCCGCTACGGTTTACGCCGGAACAAATCCGAACCGCTGTAGAAGGCAGCCTGAACCGACTCCAAACCGACTATATTGACTTGTACCAGCTTCACTGGCCGGAGCGCAATGCTAATTACTTTGGCAAACGTGGATATAAGCACAATCCAGATGAAGCTTGGGAGGATAACTTGCTGGAAGTACTGCACACCCTAAATGCCTTGAAGGTAGAAGGAAAAATCAGGCACTGTGGTGTTTCCAATGAAACGCCCTGGGGGCTGATGCGCTACCTGCATCTGTCAGAGGTTCATGATTTATCGCGAATGGCAAGCATTCAAAACCCGTACAGCCTACTCAACCGGACCTTCGAAGTTGGACTTTCAGAAATAGCAATGCGGGAACAAGCTGGACTCTTGGCCTACTCGCCTATGGCTTTCGGTTTGCTGTCTGGAAAATACCACCGGAAGCAGGATCAGCCGTGCGACCGTATTAATAAATTCAGTCAGTTGTCCCGGTATAATAGTCGGAACTGCCAGGAAGCGACCGCTCGGTATCTGGCTATTTCGGAAGACTATGGGCTAAATATGGCACAAATGTCGTTGGCATTCATCAATCAACAATCGTTCACGACTGCCAATATTATTGGAGCGACTACAATGCAACAGTTAAAGGAAAATATAGGAAGTATTGATGTGGTACTTAGCCAGGATGTACTAAATGAAATCGAAGCAGTACATGAAGCTATTCCTAACCCGGCACCTTAGGTGGTTAATGGATTGGGAAGACGTGAGGTACTACCATTCCATATTAGGATAAGCACGCTGTACGAATTGCAGCTCAGCAAGGATGAAGCCAAGGTACTCGCTATGCATACGACCGTCTTTGCCACCACTTTGCATGTATTTGACTTCCGGCTTTTGAAGGGTGGCTTCTTTCAAAATCTCTTCTACTTTGGTAAAGTAGGCGGACTGAAGTAGCTTGAGGTCGGGACCGATGCCTGCCTCAAAAATAACCTGATCAACGCTGTCAGGTGTGGTCAATTCTCCACTGTAGATGAATAAATCATCGAGGGCAGTTTGTATTTTTTGGTGACTTTCTGCGGTGCCATCGCCGAGCCGGATCATCCATTCTGAACTGTACCGCAAATGATAGGTCACTTCCTTGAGTGATTTTTGAGCAATGGCTTGCAGGTGCTCGTCTTTACTTTTTGTGAGGCTTTGATGGATAAGGTAGTTGAAAACGTCGAACAAAAACTGCCGGACGATCGTATAGGCAAAATCTTCATTGGGCTGTTCTACCAAAAGGACATTCCGGTACTCCATAACATCCCGTTTGTAAGCCAGGTCATTTTCGGTACGGTCTTTACCTTCCAGTTTGGCTGCATACTGTAGCAGGCTGCGGGCTTGGCCTACCTGATCCAAGGCAATATTAGTGATGGCGATGTCCTGTTCTAAAACAGGACCGTATCCGCACCATTCGGACAATCGATGTCCGAGGATGAGGGCGTTATCGCCTAAACGTAACAGGTACTGGTATTTGGCTTCGGATAGCGTCATATTATTGAGTTTCTGGCAGAGGTATACAGACTAATCAGAAGATAAAAGTTGCCTGTATCACCTTATACAGGCTACATATGCTTGACCTCGTCAGGAAGATTATAGAAAGTAGGGTGGCGGTAGATCTTATCATTGGCCGGATCAAATAAAGAATCGCTTTGGTTAGGGCTTGAGGCCGTGATATGCTCAGATTCCACCACCCATATACTTACGCCTTCCATGCGACGGGTGTAGACGTCGCGGGCATTTTCGATTGCCATTTCGGCGTCAGCAGCGTGAAGGCTGCCAACATGTTTGTGATTTAGACCATTTTTGCTGCGGATAAAGATTTCCCACAGTGGCCAGTTCTTTTTTTCGCTCATTGGTTAGGCTACTTTTTGATCGTTCTTGATCGTTTTTCGCTGCCGGCGCTTTTCGGCATAAGCCATTGCTGCATCTCGTACCCATTGGCCTTCTTCGTGCGCCCGGCGCCGCGCTTTCACACGTTGACGATTGCAAGGGCCCTCACCGCTTACGACTTGCCAGAATTCGTCCCAGTTGATAGGGCCAAATTCGTGGTGACCGGTTTCTTCGTTATACTTTAGGTGTTCGTCTGGTATACTGAGACCAAGGAATTCGGTCTGAGGCGCTGTGATGTCCACGAAGCGTTGTCGGAGCTCATCATTGGTAAAGCGCTTGATCTTCCAAGCCATAGATTGTGCAGTGTGCTTAGACTCTGCATCGTTCGGGCCAAACATCATCAGAGATGGCCACCACCAGCGGTTTAGTGCGTCCTGTGCCATATTCTTTTGCGCTTCCGTGCCACGTGCCAGGGTGAGCATGATTTCGTAGCCCTGTCGTTGGTGGAAGCTTTCTTCCTTGCATACCCGCACCATAGCCCGTGCGTAGGGACCGTAGGAACAACGGCAGAGCGGCACCTGATTCATGATAGCAGCACCGTCTACCAACCAACCGATGGCACCGATATCTGCCCAACTGAGCGTAGGGTAGTTGAATATACTGCTATACTTCGCTTTACCGGTGTGGAGTTCGTCGAGCAGGTCGTCTCGCTCTGCACCCAGTGTTTCAGCGGCACCATATAAATAAAGGCCGTGCCCGGCTTCATCCTGCACCTTTGCCAGCAAGGCTACTTTGCGGCGTAGGGATGGGGCGCGGGTTATCCAGTTGCCTTCGGGCAGCATGCCGACAATCTCAGAGTGAGCATGCTGAGAAATCTGACGGATTAAAGTTTTACGGTATCTATCCGGCATCCAGTCTTTAGGCTCTATTTTTTCTTCGGCATCAATACGTGCCTGAAACTGGTCTTCCAGGTTTGTGTAGTCGGTTGAAGCGGTCATGTCGTCGTAGGTTATATTAAGACGGCAAAATAGCCTTTGCAGTAATGCAAATATAATGGTCGCTATTTATAAAAACGAACGTTTGTTCGTTTTTGTTCAGCGTTGCATGTTTCTATACCAGCTGATTGAATAGTACGGTGGCAGGGCCAGGCGCTGTGACGCCTTTGGGGTTCCCTGGGAATGTTACAGCTTCATCAGCTCAGTGGGCTGGGAAAGCAGACTGGATGACGTTCCGGAAATCCTGGGCAATAAGCGCATTAGAAGCCAGCATTTCGCCCCCGTGCAGCCAGTTGTCTCCTCCCTGAAAGTCAGTAACTACTCCCCCCGCTTCCTTTACAATCAGGGCTCCTCCGGCGACATCATAGGGTTGCAAACTGTACTCAAAAAATCCATCGAATCGGCCGCAGGCAACGTAAGCAAGGTCAACAGCCGCCGAACCAAAGCGCCGGATACCTCGTGTATGCTGCATTAGGTATTCTAATACCTTCAGATAAGCCTGCGTTTGATCGTAATTGTAATAAGGAAACCCGGTAGCGAGTAGCGATTGGGAAAAGCTGGGCCGGTTGCTGACCTGAATCGGAGCACCGTTGAGGTAAGCACCGCCGCCTTTCCAGGCATAAAAGGCTTCCTGCTGATTCACTTCGTAAACGATACCAAGTACAATTTCACCTTCTCTTTCCAGGGCAAGGCTAATAGAGAAAATGGGTAGTTGAAAGAGGAAGTTCGTCGTGCCATCGAGCGGGTCCACAATCCAACGGAGGTCCCCCTCGGTATTCTCCACACTGTCTTCTTCGGTAAGAAAGCAGCAGCCAGGGGTAATCTTTTTTAAACCTTCAACCAATTGCCCCTCTGCCGTTTTATCGACATAGGAAACGAGGCTGTTCAGGGCCTTTTCCTCGATCTGATGTGAACCCACCTGACCCAGCTCTTGCCGTAGGAAACGGGCGGTTTGTTCAGTGAGTTGCAGGGCGCGCTTGCAGATATTGGGTAAATCCATATTATTCTTCAAGTTGATAAATAGCGGGCAGGTTGCGGCCCAGTTCGTTATAATCCAACCCATAGCCTACGACAAACTTATTGGGGATCTCGAAGCCCGTATAGTCGGCTTCCAGTGGCTTGACTCGGGCCTCAGGTTTAGAAAGCAATGCCGCAATACGCACGGAGGCAGGATTTTGTTCCTGAAGCTGAGGCAGAAAGGTGTGCAGCGTACGACCTGTATCTATAATATCCTCTACGAGAATCAGATGCCGTCCTTCAACAGGGGCCTTTAGCCCGATCATGGTGATCACTTCTCCGGAAGAACTGGTCCCTTCGTAAGATTTGAGCCGGACAAATGCAAAATCGGCATCAAATGCACAGCTCCGTGCAAGGTCTGCAGTAAACATAAATGCGCCATTGAGAATACCAATAAACAAGGGCTTTTTATCTTTGTAGTCCGCCTCTATTTCTAGTCCCAGCTCCCCGATGCGTTTTTGAATAGCTGCTTCGCTTAGATAGGGTTTGAAATGAAGGTCGTGCAGCTGTATGTGTTTTGGCATGAGCAGTATTTAGTCGAGTCCGTATTTGTCAATGAGGTACACTAGGCTGAGCATGGAAGCGGCGCCAAGTTCAAGTTCCCTTTTGTTTACTACATCCGGTCCATCAATGGGGGTGTGGTGATAATCAAAATAGCGTTGCGAGTCTGGTTTGAAGCCAAAAAGTAAGCCTTTTTGGGCCTTTAGCCCAGAGATATCTGCCCCCGAACCACCTTTCTCAAAGTCCAATCCGTAGGGCGCTAGGAGGGGGATCCACTCAATGACCCGCTTGAATTTTTTTGTAAAAACCTCATCGTGCCCGTCCGTAGTAAAACCCCGGGGTGTAAAGCCACCGCGGTCGGACTCAATGGCAGCAGTGTGGTACTCTTTCTGCTCATTTGACCATTTCCAGTAGGCGCGCCCGCCGCGCAGCCCGTTTTCTTCATTCATAAATAGGACACAACGGATGGTCCTTTTAGGCTGATAATCCATTTGACGGATTTGGCGGATGACCTCCATCGAATGCACGCAGCCAGCACCATCGTCGTGTGCCCCTGTCCCGACATCCCAGGAATCCAGGTGCCCACCGACCAGGATGATTTCTTCAGGGTATTCTGAGCCCTTGATTTCACCAATCACATTATAGGAGAGCGTTTCGCCAAGCATGCGGCTGTTATTGCGCATATATACCCGGACCGGCTCTTCACGGAGCAGTCGGCTGAGCAGCTCCGCATCCATCGTACTGATAGCGATAGCCGGGATCGGGTCTGCCTGATCATCGTAAACTGTCGAGCCCGTGTGTGGGATGTCGTCCAGGCGGGTAGTCAGAGACCGTACCAGCGCACCTACTGCTCCGTAGCGGGAGGCCCGGGCGGCACCGTATACCCGCTGCCCGGCGGCTTTCCCGTAAGCAGCAAAGGTATTGAGCTCAGTCGGGTCCATAGGTTGATTGAAGAATGCAATTTTGCCGCGCAGCTGCTCCCCCAGGCTATCCACCTGGTCCAGGCTGTGCACTTCTATTACTTCTGCGGTAATGCCCAGCGGGCCGGTGCCCACGGAATTGCCCAATGCCAGTGCATTTAAGTCTATACTCCCCATTTTGAGGGAGTTTACAATCCGGACTTGTTCCGGTTCTCCCCGTTCCCAATGGGGGACCATCACCGGTTGCAGCCAAACCGTATCGAGCCCCAGTGTATCAAGCATCTGACGGGTGTACTCCACCGCTGCTGCTGCCTGGGGGGAGCCCGCCAGCCGCCCGCCGATTCGCCGCGTCAGATACTGTAGCCAATCGTGGCACTGACTGTTGGTGAGGGTCTGATCGTAAATAGCACGTATAAAGAAAGCGTCTTCGTTGGTTGGGTCTTCCTGCGCATTCAGGATATAGGGCAAACAAAAGGCCAATACCAGTATTTTAGGCAGTGATTTATTATTTATCATGGCCTAAAGATAACTAGACTTTGGACGTGCGGAGTTTAGGGGAATTTTTTTTCCAGCCCTCTGCCAACCCGCCCTGTTATAAAAAGAGCCGTTCAGGCTCGCTTTTTCTTTGCCTTTTTACGCTTCCAGACGACTTT
>Ga0307981_1000415_pt1 | contig 42663 bp, 33 predicted proteins | sample OrgLakmetagen987_FD_201849 | JGI IMG/M metagenome (GOLD analysis project Ga0307981, IMG submission 201849) | Saline water microbial communities from Organic Lake, Antarctica - #987 | ecosystem: Environmental > Aquatic > Non-marine Saline and Alkaline > Saline | place: Antarctica: Organic Lake... | reverse complement strand
TTTTGCATTGGAAACTTTGTCTTATTGTTATATATGTTCACTTTATTATATTGCTCAATAAAATCTTCTAATTTACCCATTATCATTTCTGATAAATCATCATCCCATTTTGTGATTAAATTTTTTGTGTTCATTTAAAAAATTGAATTAATAATACACTTATAAATATATAGATAAGCATAAATTTAAATAACTTTTGCTATGACTATTATCGGTTTTATTGGGAAAAAAGGTTCAGGAAAAGATACCGCGGCTGATTTTTTGTGCAGTGAATTTGGTTTCAAAAAAGTGGCATTTGCTGATCCGCTAAAAAGAGCATGTAGAGAATTATTTTCATTTAATGATGAACAATTATATGGAGATAAAAAAGAAACCGTTGATGCGCATTGGAAAATAACACCTAGAGAAACACTCCAATTCATTGGAACTGAAGTTTTCAGAGAACATATACAAAATTTAATTCCACATGTTAAAAATAATTTTTGGGTTGAAAGACTTGAAAAAGAAATAATAAATAATAATTTTAACTATGCCATATCTGACGTAAGGTTTAAAAATGAAATTGATATGATAAAAAAACTTGGCGGAATAATTATAAAAATTGAAAGAAACGAAACTAATAATAATTTTTCAAATCATATATCTGAAACTGAAATGGACAACATAAATATTTACGACAATCTCATTTTAAACGACGGCGCACTCTCTGAATTTGAAAAAAAAATTAAATTAATTGTTAATATAGTTTAAAATGCACGTGTTTGTGTTCAAATTTTTATTATATAATGTTCATATATTTATATATGTCTAATTTAAGTGCAAACCAAGGAAATATTTTTTCAAACATCCAACAAACACCATCTGCTCAACAAACACCTAACTTCCAACAATCACCGCCTATTCAACAAACACAACCCTTCCAACAACCATCTTCGGCCAATTTAAACTTAAATGAAGTAGGTGCGAATAATTGCAATGTTCCTTGCAATGATACATTATTACAACCTCAAAATATGCTAGGATCTCAAATTGTGGGAGAAACTTTAGTCCAAAAACCTTTTAGTTGTATTATCGATAAAATTGGTAAATTTGTTTTTTTCGGGTACGAAGTACCTGGGATATATGTAGTCGGATTTTTAATGTTAGGAGTAACTCTTGCCGCTTATTATGTTTATAGTAAATATTACAAAAATGAAGATGAACAACAAAAGCAACAAAAAGATGACCAACTTGAATTAAGAGATGACCAATATTATCAACCAATGTCTCAACCAAATTTTATGTATGAAGAGCAAACTATCCCACCTTATCCGAAAAATGAAAATCAATTTCCCTTAATGGGAGGGCAACAATATCAACAAAAAAGACCTGATGTAAACAAACAGCCTGTTGAAGAAAAAAAATGAAAAATAACAAATTAAAAATTTTTAATTAAAAGTTATCAATTAAAAATGAAAAATGAAAAATGAAAAATGAAAAATGAAAAATGAAAAATGAAAAATGAAAAATGAAAAATGAAAAATGAAAAATGAAAAATGAAAAATAACAAATAATGTTATTGTCATAAATTACGTTATTGTGATTAATTATATTATTATAATTAATTTTTTTGCACAAATATTTTAATTTAAATATTTATTATATATGTCTATCATGTCCATAATTAAAAAATTTTCTTTTTGATTAATTTTATCATTATGTTTATCCACATTGCATTCCGCTATATATAATTTTAAAACATTTTTATCAATGTTCGTCAACATTTGTTGGTCAATTATTTGAATGGATTTTAATATAGCACATATTAAGTCTAATTTATATGTTTTACTTTTTTTATTTAAAACTGATTCTATGTAAGAATCTATTTTGTTATCATCTATAACATTTTTGCAATAAATATAACAATAAAATTTCGCCATGTTTGTAATTTCACCCTTTATTATAAAATTAGGATCATTAAAATCGTCCAATGAGGTTCTATCTAAATAATCATTAAATATATGATCGCATCTCTTCATAAAATTATCTTTAAAATTTATTTCACCATTAATTTTTGAAATTAATTCTTCAACTAATTTAGAGTAAAGTTCTAAAAATTTCTTTTCGTAAGTTATTTTTTGAATTAATTGATCACAAAATTTTAATAAATCGTCTTCCAAATTTATATTGACTGAAATTAAAATTATTACCATCGAGTCAAAATTTTCTTCTGTTATTTTATTTAAAGTTGATCTTAATTTTACAAACACTTCACTGTTACTTTTTATCATTTTTTTAGTAGGTTGCGAAGGTTTTGTTTTGTTTATTATTTCATAATGAATGTTATTTTTTCTACAGTTAAAATTTGCTTTATTTCTTTTGTTTTTTAACAGTATTTCATTTGGTATATTCTTTCCATTTTTTATTAAATCATTATTTAAATTTATTAAATCTCCCAATTCTTCTGGAGATTCTCCATTATTTTTTTTATACGATAACATAGTGTTGACTGTTATATAATTTTCATTAAGTTCGTTCATTTTAATTATAAAAAAGATTATTATTCTGCAATATATTATAATTATATTATTTTAAATGTTCTTCTTTGTTTTAAATTTTTACGTTATTTAATTGGGCAAAATAAAGTTTATTTACACAATATTACACAATCATTTTAATAGGCAAATGTGAATAATGATTATAACCACTCAAATTTAATTCACCATACTCAAAATCGCAAATATCGATTCTATTTCTATCTCTAAAAGATAATGTAGGGAATGATATTGGATCTCTCAACAATTGCCTTATTACAAATTTATAATGATCTTCGTAAATATGTGTATCTCCAAAATTAATTATCAAATACCCTGGTTTCATATTTAATATTTCACACATCATGTAGACTAATAATGAGTATGAACTTATATTAAAAGGAACTCCACATAAATAATCTGCTGACCTTTGAGTCATCATACAACATAATTCATTTTTATTTTTTACGTAAAATTGAATGAATACACCATGACAAGGGAATAAACATCCTTCTTTTGCTACGGATGGATTATATGTGCTCATTATTATCCTTCTACTATTTGGATCATTATGAAGTAATTCAACACAATATTTAATTTGATCAAAACCTTTCCCATCATAGTTTTTATTCATTCCCTCATATTTTTCTCCGTGATGTCTCAAATTAAAACCATACATCGGACCTATGTCTCCTTCCTCATAATGATTTAAGTTTTGATCATCGAGAAATTTTCTGGTTGTATTTCCATTCCATATGTTAATTCCTTTTTCTTTTAAAACATTTGCATTTGTGCAACCCTTTAAAAACCATATTAATTCTTCAAATATTATTTTAAGTGGAACTTTTTTTGTCGTTAAAATTGGAAATTTTAATAAATCGAATTTTAAAGAATTTCCAAAAGTCGACTTTACTAAACTATTTCTTGATCCTTTATTTTCACCATGTTTATAAATTTCACACATTAAATCTAAATACTTTTGTTCATCTTTATTTTCACATTCATTTGATGAATATTTTGTAAATGTTATATTTACAAAATTTTTGGAATATGAATCTTCCAAAGTAAAATTATTTTTTTTTATCATATTTAGCTCATGCGTATTTTCATTTTTCAATAATTTTGATACTTCTAATTTATTATCGCATTCGTAATCTTGGTGTATTTGAGTTAAATATAAATCTGTTATTACAATTTTTTCATCATCTAGTTTTAAATAACAGATTTCATCATATATTCTTTTGCCTCCACATATAAATATTTTATTATACTCTTCTTTTGAAGAATGTGTCAATGAATTTTTTAAATTTCCGAACACTTTTAAATTTTCATCATAAAACTCTGGACTTTTTAAATTATACATCGATTTTGATATCACATATATTTTTCTTCCTTCAAATTTAAAATTTTTTGGAAGTTTGTAATAGGTATTTTTTCCCATTATCATTATATTGCTTTTTCCATTGTTTGAAAATGTTGTTGTATCTTTGAACAACATTAAATCTTCTTTCACATTCCAAGGAATATTATTATCTTTTGATATACCTCCACTTGAATCTACCGCCACTATAACATAAACTGGAATCATTTTTTATAAACTCTGTAAATTTTTTATGTGAACTAAATAAATTAATAATGATATTAATTGTTTATTTTAATTTTTTTTGAAAATAAAATATCGATGAATTTTAATTAGTTCTTTACATGCTTCATTATTCGAATTATCTTCATAAAACATTTTTGCATTTTCTAAAAATTTTCTTGTTTTATCCATTTCTTCATAACTCACTGAATTTAAAAAGAAGTCTTTATTTTTAATATATTGTCCATAAAAATTATCTGTTCCCACTAATTTTAAACCACATCTTTTATCAAATTCGTTAACTAAAAATTTTTTGCTTATCAAATAAAATTTATCATATTTTCCTTCTTGATGCTCTAACGTGTTAAATATTTCAAAAGCGTTTCCCACATTATTTAAATCATCTTTTTCATTATATTTTTTAATTAGCTCATACATCAATGTTTTTGTACCTTGATTGTCATTAAATGTCACTGAGTGTGAATCTTTCCCTTTTAACAATTCAATTATTTTATCCGAATCATAACAAATTATTAAATACAAACCATCTTTTTTAATAGTGTTTTTTATGTTTTCTGTAAAATTTTCCCATTTTGTTTGATTTTCTAATACTTGATCAACGTGAAATTGTGACAATATTCTGTCAAACTTTTTAAATGAATTTTTACTAAAAAATTGATCGATTAAATCTTTGTTTCTTTTTGTACTATTATTTACAGCATTTGATTGTTCACTATAATTTAATTTTACCGAAAAATCTCCATTGATGAAAAACATATTTGGAAAATTAGGATGCTCTTTTCTTAATTTATTATATCTGCTTATTATTCCATCATTTCCAGATATCAATTTATAATTATCATGTTCAATACCTACGTAACTTTTTACAGCCACATAATAAAATTTCATAACATGTTCTCCTCTTCCACACATAGTTTCTAACACTTCTAATTGTTGATCATACTCGTACTCTTTTCCAAATAATGTGTAAATTAAACTGCTCATTAACCATTGGTTCCATTGAACTAAAGCTTTCCCTATTAAATTTTTTCTTCTATGAAATAAATCTTCTTTTCTTTCAGATAAAATGATACTGTGATCTATCCTTTTAATCAGGGAATTATTATGGGAAACGTAACTATCATCGTTTGCTAGCATTGATATGTCACTAATCGTGATTGGATTTTTTATACTCCTCCACATTTTCTTGGCAATTTCTTCATTATTTCCAAAGTTTCTTGAATATTTTCTAACTGTTTCTGTTCTGTCATATCTTGTTCTTAAAATCCTCCATCTAAAATCTTTAGGAACGCTCAAATCATCTGAGTAAACTGCTTCTATAACTGTTTTATCGTTTATTATTGAACCGGTTTCATCTCTGACTTCTCCATTTTCAATGAAAAAATTTGCATAATATACTATCGCTTCGTTATTCGGCTCAAATAATACTGGCTGTTCAACGTTTCCTATTTTTTTACTCACATATAACTTTGCTATTTTATATTTTCTTGTGCTCTCGTATTTATTATTTTCGTTTTTTTCATCCTTTTCATTCCTCAAATTTACATCATTTATTTTTATATCATCGTTCATCGTTTTATCAAACACAATTAAATCATTTCCTACATTATCTTTGATGAAGATTGTATAAAAGTCAATCGAATTTAAATGTGGAGGTTTCCATTTATATTCGAAATATTTTGGGGCTTTAGTTGTGTATGTTTGTTCGTTTGGCTGGTAAATTAAACCATCCAGAACATATGGGCATTTTGTATCTGTTTCTGTCACATATTTAGTCCATATCACTTTTGAATATTTGAATATCTCATTTGGTTTACCACCTTGAACGTGAATAAAATACTTAACTCTTATTAATGGAACTGTTGATTCTGAAGATGTTAATATTCCTTTGTTTAAACTAATCATATATTTATCTATTTCAGATGAATGAAAGTCAACTATTTTATCAGTGTCAAATGCTCCATTGTATGTTTTTACTGTATAATGTTCTTGTTCTTTCGTTGTAAAACAATTTTCGACAATGTCCATCGCAAAAGATATTCTTTCTCTAAAATTTAATAATTTTCTAACATCTTTTCCTTGATGAAAAATGCAATCAAAAGCCAAAAATACATGCTTTCTTACTTTCTTATTTTTAATAAATATGTACTCTCCATCTATCATGGAAGAATTATAGTCATTATTTTTAATTTTGATCCCAATATTTTTTACTTTCAAATTTTGATTTATTAAATACGTATGTTTATTATAAATTATCAAAAAATTTCTTTCTCCATCTGCTTTATCTGTGACACAATATTTATTTGGTAATTGACCTATTACATGTTGAATCTCTAATCCTCTTGGTTTTCTTCCTTCTAAAGTTTGAGGACGGTAATCTTTCCTTTCTGGATACGTTAAACGATAATATTCTTCGAGAACTTTTATTTTTTCTGAATTTGATATCGGAAACAAAGATGATTGTGTAATTGTTATGATTGAATTCATATATTTTAAAATCATATCAAAAGATTCTTGAGACGGCTTATTCCCTAATAAAGTATAATCTAACTCTAATTCATGAGTAAAAGGTAAATTATTTAATTTATTGTGATCTTTTCCCATTTTTACATTTGTCATATCAAGGGAGAGTGTCTCATTATTACTCGAAAATAAGATGAGTGACGTCCTTGATTTCCATCTTAAAGTTACTAAATCTGGCCTATTTGCATCTATTTTATTTAATATATTGGTTGCTTTTTCAATTGATATATCATCTTCTTCATTGGCTAATTTGATTTTTACATCATAATCCTCAATCATTGCAGAATCTTTTTTATCTCTCTTTTTAATGTTTGTTTTAAATTTCTTTGAATCAGGTTCCGTTTTAACATACGCTTTTAATAAATCCATGAATGAATATGCGATGTTTGTTTTGTTAAAATATTTGTCCAATATATAATTTGCATTTTTTTCATCTTCAATCGACAATCTTAATACTTCATCACTCGAATAACTGTAAGTCACGTCCAAAAAATTTCGAACATGATATTTCATATTGTTTCTCCGTGACATCACATTTATATAATTCAACACATTGTTAAAATCATCAATGATCATTGAATTCTTCCATATTTTCCTTCCAGATTGATCAATCGAAGTCGTTCTAAAAAAAACAAACTCAAATTCGTCATTTTTTTTAACCTTGGAAAATAAATGTTTTATGTTTTTAATATCTTCTTCATTATGTTTCAAAGATGTTTGCTTTAATACTTCCATTGACTATATATATATAATATCCACTTATATTTAAATAAGTTAAATGAAGCTATGTAGATTTCAATTTTTAAAATAACCATTTATTTAGTAGAATCGCATTAAAACTAATATTTTCTTCGGAAAATTTAGCTCCTAAAGTTGTGCCACAATGATATTGATAAAATTATTTACACCCTTGAAGATTTAAAATGCCGATTTTTTTAATATATAAATAATTATATATTAAATGTCTAAACACAAAAGTGAAGATTATAAAATTACAGCAGTTAAATATTATTTAGAAAACGATACTAATTATACAAAAACTTGCGATATTTTTAAGTGTTCTGAAAGAAGTTTGAAAAGATGGATTGAAAGATATGAAGAGTTATAAGAATTAAAGAAAATAAATAGAAAACCAAAATCATATAAAATAACAAAAGAACAAGTTAAATATGCTATACAAAAATTAAAAGAAAATGAACAAATTACAATGGAAGAATTACATAAAATAGTAAAAAAGAAATATAAGGAATTTGATATTACACCTCAACATCTAGGAAAGGAATGCGAATGTTATTTAGACAAAATAATTATAAAACATATTTAGTTGATGAGTTTAGAACAAGTTGTATGTGTTCAATTTGTAAAACCGAGATTGGAAGATGTGATAAATTTCAAATAAGAAAAAATCCAAAACCATATAAAAGTGGTAATATCTTAGTCCATGGGTTAATCAAGTGTAAAACTTGTAATAATGTATGGAATAGAGATGTTAATGGTGCTACTAATATATGTAGAATTGCAAAGAATGCAATTAATAGAATTGAACGACAAAAATATTTATGTAGGGAGAAAAAAGTCACTAAATCAGTTAAGGTTGACGCCTTAACAAAATCATAATTTACACGTTCTGCAACGGGCAAACCTTGAATATTTTTTTGTTGAGTAAAATCGGCATTTAAAATCTTCAAGGGTGTAAATGAGCAAATTTACAAAAAAAAATGAAATTTAAATATGTTGGAATATATGACATAAATAAATATTCTGTAATTTAAATTATATCTCTATATAATGGACCAAAATCGCATTGATAAATTTGACAAATATGACGAGTATATCCCCGTGTTTGTCAAAATAGAAAATGATAATAACATTAATGAGCAGTATTTTAAAAATATTAAATCATTTAGTCCTATTTTCTCTGGAAAAGTAAATCATCCTGAATTCAATTTGGGGTTCCAACATTTTTATCATCAAACTAAAAACAACATTGGTAAAATTGATTTGAGGCACAGATCAACTGTCAGATATGTAATCAATAAATTTGAAAGATACATCGATGATCATAACGGTTCAATGGGGAAATATTCATATAACTATTTTAATTTAAATAAAAAGCCCAATATTTTAAGCAGAGCTTTTTATAAGTTATGGGAATTGATAATGTTGCTTAATTTAATTAATGTTGATCAAGATAATTATGTTTCTGCGCATTTAAGCGAAGGTCCGGGATCATTCATTCAATCATCCATGTTTTTCAGAGAATTATTTTCAAAAAAACACAAAAATGATAAATTTTATGCCATTACTATTTTCACAGAAAATAAAAAAGGTGAAGATAGAAACTTTGACAGAGAATTTATAGAATTTTATAAAAAAAATGAAAAGTTCACTATGCATAAAACGTATACCGAAAGTGAAACAATTAATAACAAAGATAAGGATAATGGCGATTTAACAAAATTAAAAACAATACGTAATTTTGAAAAGAATTTTGAAAAAAAGAAAGCTGATTTTATTTCTGCTGATGGAGGATTTAAATGGAAAAATGAAAATATGCAAGAACAAGAAGTAATGAAATTATTAATAGGTGAAATATTATGTGCTCTGAAAATACAAAATAAAAATGGGTCATTCGTATGCAAAATTTACGAATCATTCACAACTGTTACTTTGAAATTAATATGTATGCTGACTGTTTTGTATAAAAATGTTTATGTTGCTAAACCTCTCACTAGTAGAATATCTAATTCCGAAAAATACATTGTATGTGAAAAATATTTATATGATGATCATCCATTAAAAACAAAGATTATAAAAGAACTCGAAAATATTTTGGACATTTTTCCAAAAGACCAGTTCATGATCGATATATTTCCAGACGTTAATATTGACGATCATAATACTAAATTGTTTACAGAGACAAATATTATTGTTGCGAATCGACAATATACAAGAATGAATGAAATGATTAAATATATGAAAAACGAAAATTATAGAGGAGATGAATATCACGAAAGAAGAAATATGCAAATTGAAGCTGGTAAATATTGGATTAATATGTTCTTCCCATCACCTAATGAATTCAACGAACATAAAAAAAAATCGGTAGAGTATGGAGGAAAAATTAATTTAAAATTCAAAGAAGAAGCAAGTAAATTGACTTAAAATTATTATTTGTCAATTATGTTATTTTTTATTATTTTTCGTCAATTGCTCCACTTTTATTTTTATTTGTAATTGGCAAAATATATTCTTTGGCTAAATGAGTTCCTACGCTAGTTTCAGCTTTATCGAAACTTTTATTCCCTTCTTCAACCAATGCCAACTGTTTTAACATTTTATATAATATGGTTAAATCTTCTCCGCTAATTACTTTCTTAAAAGTTGCATAATATTTATCTGAAAAATCTGGGAACAATTTTTCCATTAAGTTTTCATATTTTTCATAATTATTTTTTTTCAATTGCACTATATCCTCATTTTTATCAATAAATAATAGTACTGTTTTGATATTTTTTAATATTTCATCTGTATTTGGGACACATTTTTTACCGGACTCGATATCATAACATAAATTATTACTAGATTCTGCGTCTAAATCATCAACTGTTTTAACATTATTTACCACGATGTCACTTGGCAAATTATTAATATCTATATTCATTTGTCAATGTTTAATTATTTACGTTCAATATGTAATACGTTATCTTTTAATTCCTTAATTTTAAACGTATTTTTTTTGTACTCTAAAGAAATATATTTTATATTTTTATCAATTATTAAATCACTAAAATTTTCAAAATAAGGTAACCTAAAAATGTTGTTATTACAGCAATTTATTTTTTTATCAACGTTATCTTCGCAAATTTTACCATTATTACTTTTATTACTTTTACTTTTACTTTTCAAAGTTACTTCAGTTATGTTATTATTTGAACATTGAACAAAAATAACAGAATCGCATATTTTCAACGATTCGATAATATTGTTATTGCAAATCAATATGTATAATTCATCTAACTCAGGAAGATTCGATATTTTATTAAATGAACAATTTAAATTTTCTATTGACTTTGGCAACGATGTTAATCGTGATATTTTGTTATTTGAACAGTTTAAACTTTTTAATTCATTATTATTTATAAATTCTATTTCACTAATATCATTATTTTCACAATATAATCCGATTAATTCGCTATATATGCATAATTTTTCAATTTCATTATTTGCACAATACAAATAAACTAAATTAAGCATTTTTCCCATATCTTTGAGCTTATTAAATGAGCAAGATAATCTTTTTAAATGTAAAAATGTTGGAATATACTTTATCTTATTATTTTTGCAATTTAAATATTCTATTTCGAAATTTAAATTTGAAGTTTCCAGATAAATTTCAGAGATTGCATTGTCCGAGCAATTAATGTGTTTCATTTTTTGATTTACAAATAATTTTTCCATTTTATTATTTTGGCATTCCATCACTGATAAATCTTTCATTGGGTACATTTTTAAAATTTGATTGTTTGAGCAATTTAATTCTTGGAGATCAGAAAAAAAAGGTATTGTTTTTATTTTATTGTTTTGGCAAGTTAACGTTTTAATTTTTGTGTTTTTTATGTTATTTAAACATTCAATTTCATTATTTTTACAATGAATTTCTATAATGCTATTTTTTACTTTGGGGATAAATTGAAGCTTATTATAACTACAATCTAAATATTTCAAATTTAATAAAAAATCCAAATCATTTATTTTACTCAAATTATTTGAAGACAAGTGCAAGTGTTCTATATTCATTATATCTGGCTTAAATAATCTATCATAATTACTCAATTTGGAATATTCGCTATTATTTAAGTTGCTTAAATCTAAATATTTATTATTATCTTTTTCACATTCTTTTATTCTGTAAATTATTTTATCTCTGTTTGTTATATCTATATCTTTTCCTGATGTCATACATTTTACGGTTTTTACATCAATATTGCTTTTTTTTAATCTTTTTAAATCGTTATCGTAGACAATGTGACGTTTATTTTCACTGTCTATATACTCGTATCTTTTTATTATATCCATTACAATATTTCAATGAAATTGATTAAATAACCAAAGCCAATAAAATAATTAAATAATTTGAGCGTGTTAAAGATCATTTACTGTAAACTTTTTAAATTTTATTCATCATAAACTTTTAAAATTTCATCTATTAATTCTTTTTTTAATTTTATTCCTTTTTTTCCTGATTCTCTATTTATTTTAAATGTGCTTATTTTTAGATCAGAGCATATTATCCTCAACTCTGCAACTTTTAATTTTGTCAGATAATTTATATTTTTTTTATCTAAATCTCCATTATCATTGACTAATTCTTTTTTCAGCGCTAAAGTAGAAATACCGGAGGGATTTCTTGTTGCGACATTTTTATTTTTTTCATCTTTAGTGATATTAAACGATGCGCTTTTTTTTTTTGGCGCATCTTTTCCAGATTCCCCTGAATCTCTTGGATTATAACTTGAGTTACCCGAATTGCTTGAGTTATTTAAATTTATTAAGTCACTTGAGTCACTTGAATAACTAAAATCATCGGAATCATTTGGGCCATTTTCTTCATTTAAATTATTTTCATCGTTTTCATCATCCAATTTATTTAAGATATCAAAATTAATCAAATTTTTAGATTTTGTGGAATTTAATGAATTGTTATTATTCGGCACATTCGTTGATTCTCGATTTTTACGCACATTCCATTTTTCACTGAACGACAATGTTATCATTGACAAAATTAAAAATGAATCACTTGAATTGTTCAACATATTTTTTAACAATGGATTTTCCCAATTAAAAACTCCCTCGTTTTTAAAAATAATTGGATCAAAAACATTATCAAAAACTGAAATTATAATCGTATTGTTCGATTTATTAAAAGTATCTTTCGGAAAAACGAACAATGGTCGATCCAAAATTATGTCCAATATCATTAAATTTATTTTAAAATAATCAGCTGTTAACCTAAACAAATTTAAATTAAAAATTTCAAAAGACATGTTAACGTTATTCACATGTTTATTCATTTTAAGAATATTTTTATCAACAAATTTTATTCTATCACATTTTTGCATTTTTCTCAAATTTTTATTTACACAATAAAACACGCTGTAAATAAACGACAATTTATAATATTCGTAATTTTTTTTTACTTTTATGGGAATAATATTTCCATTATGGCGTTCGCAAGATTCTCCGTATGGATGAAATATTCTTTTTAAATTATCACTGAGATTTAGACCCAAGATGCTCGTTTCATTTTCACAATGGTTAAACGTTTTAAATGGTAAATTTAAACATTTGCCGATATTATAATCGAACGGTTCAGTTTCAGCTGATTTTAGGACATTTTCATTAATGCACTTTGAAATATCACTTAGCGAAATCATTATTTAATAAATGATCACAAACTAGATTTCTTTATTATAAATAATATTTCAATTTTTTAAATGTACTTTTAGATATCAAGTGCTTTCAATTAAAGTATTTGAATACAAAATTTAATTTTATCAACTTTTGGATAAATATATGATCGTCTAAAATACAATTTAATGGTCTCTTAAAATACAATTTAATCGTATTTGTAAATTTTTTTTAATTTTTTATTTATTTGTATGTTAATATATCCTTATGTGTAAATGGTATGTGTGCGATGTAATTGCAATATTTATAATATTGTGTTAAAGTATAGAGACATATTATAAATTAATGAATGAACGCAATAATAAAATGAAAAATGTTAACCGAAATTCGCTCTTTGATTTTTATTCTGGGGATGAGTCAGACACTGAGAAGAGTGATATTAAATTAAAATTAACCAACAAAAAAAAAACTCAAAAAAAAGAATATTCATTAGCAAAAAAAAAAAAATTAAAAGAAAGATTAAGTAAAATGAAGCCTTGTGATGATAGTTATGTTATTTTTTGTATATTATACGATGATACAAAAGACATAATGGTCAATAATAATGGTGCATTTTTAAATTTTAATAAATTGAAACCAGAAACATATTATAAACTTGAAAAATATGTTAAATGTATGGAAAAAAATAAAAGACAAAATTTAAGACTGAATAATGACCAAAATTATGATTTAAACCATAATAAGAATATCAACGATGATTACGAAAAAAACAAGGAGAATATTTCGTTAAAATCTGACGAATATGATCAAGAATGTGATTATTTATCTCCCGATGATATGTCTACAGGTAAAAATAGACTGAGTAATAAAGAAAAAATGATTTTATTCATAGAAAATTACAACAATGAAAAAAAATCAAATGATACTTGTGTATATTCTGAATATTCTGTCCACAGTGGTGGAAAAAATTAATTTATGTTTAATTCGCTTGATATTGTTCCCAAAACGGTGAAAAATTTGTCTTGATCTAAATAACCATATGTCCATTCATTTATATCCAATGATGCGGATGATAATATTTTTTTTCTTACAGATGTCACTTTTTGAGAATAATTTCTTATTTCATTTTTAAATGAAACATCATCATCTCTGATTAATTTCATCAATTTTAAAACTAACTTGTTTCTCGATATGTCTGGATAACTTAATCTGTGATCAAGGTACCAAACTACCCAAACTGCGCAAAAACCGGGCACATCGTGTATTTTCATTTTTTCATTCTCTGACATTTCTTTTCTTTGAAATCCTGAAAAAGGAAGATAATTTTCTGGCCGAACATAAATTATATCTTTTATGACTTCCTTAAATTTTTTTTCGAGAACATCATCTAACAATTTTTGATTATAATTAAATTTAAAAGGAGACCATGAACCATGTGGCTCAAATCTTTCTATTTCATTTTTTTGTTTATCATATATCAAATAATTCGCATGACAACTTTTATCTATACAAATTGATAAGTAAATCATTGTAAATCTTTTGCATCCGCGTGCACATTTTTCAAAATTATCAAACATTGAAACGTTATCTATTAATTTCATATTGAACCATTCTAATCTCATCTTTAACACTTTCCACAAAGATGACTCGTAAAATAATGTTTTTTTATCAAGTTCACTTTTACTCATAAAATCCACTAAGTCGTTTTTATTTAAAGATACTGTGTGACAAACATCATCGTGTTTTTTTATAATATGTATTATCCCAGAAACTCCATCTAATATTGAACCCTTAAAAAAACACACATCAACTACATCATGTATCGTCATATTTATTTTTAGAGAATCATTTTTAGGATAAGATGGATAAGGGGTATTGTTTTTCACCGCTTCGACTAATTTATACTTGATCAATTTTTGGCAAATTTCCTCATTTTTATCAATGTTATCAACGTCAACTTTTGTTTTCAAAAATACTTTTTTAAATACTTCGTTTTCTTTTTCTTTCATAAATTTTATGAACATATCTTTTTTACATAAATTTATCCATTCTACGTCCCATTCTTTTTTTGAATTTCTAATTACGTTTATATAACTCAACGTTACCATATTTAAAAAATCATCCATTTCATTTTCATTTATAGTGTTCAATACTTTAATATTATTATAACCCTCTAAAAATATATCCAATTTTTTTTTCTCCAATAATTTTCTGTACTTTTCATCTTTCCATAAGCCTAATTTACATATTAAATAAAATGGAGTTATTCCATCTGCATTTTTGTGGTTCAGATTACTTAATAAAATAATATTTTCACTCCATGATTTTATTTCTTTATCGCTATAATATAAAAGATACAAATGTAAAGGTATAAAATCATAATGGTCAAATTGATTCATTATTTTTTTTGTTATTAATTTTTTTTGTAAAATGTATTCTACCATTTTTCTGTCATTTTCTGAAAATAAATGATGGAGGATGTTATATCCTCTGTGATCTTGTATATCTAATCTTGATCCTTTCTCTATTAAATAAATTGACAAATTATAATTTTTTTTTCCTATTGTGTACAATAAAGGAATCACATTATATTCAATATCTGGAGAATTTAAATCTATTCCTTCTTTTACTAAATATTTTGCAATTTTTTCAAATTGAAAATTACATGCTATATGCAATGAATTTTCGCCTGTTTTTATTTTTGAATTAACACTTGCACCTTTTTCTAATATTTTTTTTACGAAATCTAGTCTATTTTTTAAAACAGATAAATTTAAAGAATTATACCCGCCTTTTGATTTTAAGTTTAAGTTTGAATTATTTGACAATAATAAATTAAATGCCGTTTCATTTTCAAATAAAATTGAGTAATGAATTGGAGTGCAATCATGATTATCTTTCTTATTTACCACTTTTTTTGGATCTTTATTCAACACTGTTTTGAACACATTATCGTAATTGTATTTAATAGGAATGTACAATATTGATCTTCCTTCTGAGTCAAGTATGTCTATTTTTGAATCATATTCCAGTAGATAATTAACCATTTCATTATCGTTTTGAAAAATTGCATATATCAACAAAGTATTTCCTACATTATCGTAGGCACTCATTGTTTCCTCTAACTTTTCTGAGTTCATTTTTTTAACATTTTGTTTTATTTTTTTCCAATTTTTGCTCTTAGCGTGTTCAAAAATTGTTTGACTATCCATTATATTATTGTCAAAGAAAGCTATTTTAAAATTTGATTATTACGCAAACACGATTAAGTCGTATTTTACGTAAATTTTTAAATGTGGAAAAAATTAAAGCAAGATAATTAAAATTAAAACAGAATGGCAAATTTATAACTCATAATTTATTATTCGTAATTTGAAGTTCATAAATTGTCGAATAATAAATTCAACATTGTTGCTCCAATGCGAGAGACAATGTTGAATTTTTTGACATTTCAATAAAATTAAATAATTCTCCCATTATAAAACAAAATGTTTTTTTTATGATTTCTTTTTTTTTTACATGATAAGGTCTTATCAATAATAAAGCTTCATCAAAAGTTACCCATCTTATATCTCCCACTTCGGAAAATTGATGATGATCATCGTTGTCAATTTTAGGTATATTTTTATTATTCGCCACTCCGAAATAATACACGTGCTTATAATCTTTATTATTTGTTCCTTTAAATATTTCATCTATTATTAAATTTTCATCAAAAAGTAAAAAATCACTATCTTTAAAATTTGTTTCTTCTTTAAATTCTCTAACAGCACACTTTAAATCCAATTCTTTCAAATTTATATCTGAATTTCTTCTCCCTTTTGGGAAACCCCATTCTCTATCATCATAATCTGGTATCACATGACTTGTGTAAAAATTTAAAGGTAAATTTTTATTATTGCTAGATTTTAATTTATTCCAATTTTTTTTCGATGTTCCATATTCATTAATGTGACCATGTTTTACTTTTCCCCAAACATTGTCCCACAAATCATCAAAACTTTCACTGTTTTTTATTTTGTCTATTTCGTCTGAAGTCATTTGCCTAAATAAATTATTCAAAGTTTTTTCATTTTCAGAGTTATACCTCCCCCTTACAAATTCTAAAAAACCTAGAGAATGCCTTCTTTGTATCATTAAAAACTTTATTTTATTTTTAAATATGTTAAAAAATTTTAAATCATCTACGTCATCTATTTTTATTCCGTTAAAAATAGGGTAACAATTTAAATTTTTTAAAAAATTTGATCCAACATCAATGTTTGAAAATTTCTTCTTTAAAAAAAAATTTTTAAATTCTTCTATATCATCACTAAATTTTATTAAAATTACTCCGTAACTTGTTATAGGTATTTGGCATTTTTTATTCATATGACCTATTTTACCACAATTTGTGCAAAATTTATCTTTGTCCGTGTTTTTATCTACAAATTTTTCTGCAAAATTTTCTTTGTTCACATTTTTTACCATATTCTTATTTAATTTTTTATTCTTATTTATATTTTTTCCTTCATTTGTATTTTTTCTCATATCTTTATCCATATTATTTTTCATTTAATCTATCACTGTTATAATTATATTTATTTTCTTATTTTTTACTCATCATCTGGAAATCTTTGTTTAACATTTGTATATTTTGACACTTCATTTTCAGTTGCCATATTATCTAACTTTCCAGAACAAACTATTTTATCACTCCCATTAATATATTTACATTTCAAAATTTTCACAACGACGAAATCACCAATTTTTAAAACACTTGAGTTTCGAACATTTTTATTAACTCCACTATCTATTTTATTATAATATCTTACTGAATTTATTTTATCAACAAAGAATGCTTCTTCATTTATTCTATCATTGTTAACATAAACACTTATTAATATTGGGCCACTTTCTATTGTCACATTCATTTCTTGAATTTTTTTTATTTTACCCACTATTCGAGTTTTTTCAATCACACTGCATATTTGACATTCAAAAGTTACTCGGAACATAGTGTGCGTACCTCCTAAATCTCTTGATTTTAAACCAAGAGACATCTTTTTTTCATCTGATATGTTTTTAATTTCTGTTATTACTCCATTTTCTTTATAACATTTATTTTCATACATCCATTTTGCGTTTGTAAATAAGTGGGTCATCAAATTTGGGCCTTCTTGATATTCGTGCAAAACGACCCTTAGAGTCATTTCCTTGATTGAATAAGGATTGACGATTTTATTTAAATCATTATCGATTTCTGTGCTCATGATATATTATATATATGGATAAATATACCTTTATGGTACTGTCGCAATATTGTCAATCGATTGTTATTTCGATATTGTTTCTTTCTTCAATTATTTTAACGTTATTAAATTTTTCTTTCAATTTTTTTAAAATATCATTGGGTATGATGACCTCGGATTTTAATTTCTTATTTATTTTTATAGTAAAATATGGTTCTGTTATTGATTTGGATATTGTTTTAACCTGATAATCGTCTTTGTCAAATTTATTTTCACCCAACAAATCTAATAAATAATTTTTTATATAATCTATTCTGTCTTCCAAATTGTAAGGAAAAGGGTATTTATCGTGATTTTTTGGAATCATCATATAAGTTAATTTTTTAACATTTCCTTTATTACTTGCATATTTTTCCAAATGCATCATTTTTTCCATGATTAATTCACATATTTCCTTCTTTTTTTCTCCACCGTTGAATGGAATGTCCAATTTTTTGCAAATACTTTCCAAGTAACTTTTTTCGTAACTCGAAAAACAAACAGCACCTTTAATAGACTGTAAACCTGTCAATCTCTTTTTGTCTGATTTCATTTCTTTTATCTTCTCCCTAAATTTAAATTGATCTGATAATTGATTTCCCACTCTGTCTATTATTCCAACATATTCATACTCTTTTCTGTTTGAATAATAATCATAATCAAACACATAGTTCGTTTTTTTATTTTCAATTCCGCGTTCCTCCAAGTTTGAATGATTATCCATAGAATCCGTATATAATTTTTGGCTCGTTATATATTCTGATAAATAAATTTCATTTAATAATTTTTTATTATATTTTTTCCTATAATACATTGGGAGATCAATCATTTCGTTCATTGGTTGGAATATGTAATATTTATCCACACTTATTAAGTATCCACGTTTTCCAAATTTATCAACAATTACGTCTTTAAAATTATTAAAATCATTTTTAGTTTTTGGCATTAATCGATCTAATGCTTTGTAAATATAAATTTTATCGATGATTTTTTCAGTTGACGATGTTACTTCTTTTTTTATTTGAGATAAAGTATGAACATGGCTTAATTTATACAAGTGCTTTATTTTATTTTTTGCATCTTCTATTTCCAATTTAGCCATTTCTTTCTTAAATGTTGACTCATCTATTTCATTTTTGTTTAAATCTTCGTAACTTCCCAAATCATTATTGTAATATTTTTCTAATTTTGGGTCTGAACATTTATACGAACATTTATCAAAATCGCACGCTGATGGGCATATTTTAGTTTTATCATCAATGTTATTCACGTTTATATTTGCGGATAAAGGAGTACAATTTTTATATTTTTCTGTTTCCTCTTTTGTAACATTATAGTTTAAATTTAAAGGGCAATCTACGGCTGTCTCTTTTAAAATTCTTTCTACTTTTTTTATCACGATGTATTTATCCTCAGCTTTTTTGTACAGTAGCTCCTCTGAGGATATTTTACCCTTCAAGCTTATTGCATATTTATAAATTCTCACCTCTGGATAAACATTATCCTCACTCATTAATCCATGATGAGAACATTGTCTGGCAACTCTGCCCATTACTTGATCAACATTTCCAAGTGTATATCCTGCGTCTAGTATATGCTCCTCGCTCACATTTTTTAAAGATATTCCCTCGTTCATAACTCTCGAACCCAATAAGATTTTTATATTTTTTCCATTTAAATTTTCTATTTTGTTAAATACAGATGTTATCAATTTAGATTGTTCTTCAGGTAATATATCTCCTTCTTCGCTACTTTTCCCTTTAACTATTATGAAAGTAGCTGGTTTGAAAATGTGCTTTTGAATTGTTTCCGGCAATTTCTTTATTTGATGTTTATTATACGAATATCCACAAAAATAACATTTTGTTTCATTATCAATATTGTATCCCATCTCATTGTATTCTAAATATCCATTTTGAATTAACACTTCCTTGAATAAATTAGCTCCAACTTTTACTAAATTTGAATATACAAAAGCTGTCCTCGCGCCATTTTGTCCATAATATAACTTATTTATATTTTGAACAGCATTGTAAAATTTAATTGAAAAAATTTTTAAATATTTGATATTAAATATCTTTCCAGATATTTCCTTATTATCTGTTAAATAAAGTAAATCATCTGTTTCATTTTCAGCTTTAATCATCTCTTTTAATTTTTTATTTAGTGCATCCTTACTCGTTCTTAATTGACTTATTAATTTTGACATTCCTTCGATTGAAAAACTCCCAATTATTTTTTTTTTATCAGGGGAATAAATTGGAAAAGCAAAATTTGATAATCCTTCAAAATCCCTGTCTTTTTTTATCCAACTCACATCATTGTTTCCCAAATAAAAATTATCCAAATTATTATAAGTTTCCAATTGAAAAGATTCCATATAACTTGGAGTTAATTTTGTAAATAATAAACCATTCGGCACCTCTCCCATTTCTATCTTTTTAGGTATGGTTACTGGGTTTATTCCCCTTAAATACGATACTAATCCATTTGCTTTTTTCCTTAAATACTCTATTCCATCATCCTTTACAGTCATTTCGTTATTTTTTGGGCTTGTTGTAAATATGATATTTCGGTCTATTTTATCATTTTCCGGTCTTATATAATTTAATAACTCTACTATTTCATCAGCGACATTCTTCATTGGTGTGGCTGTCATTAAAATTACCTTTAAATTTACAGAATTTTTTATTATTTTCGATAACGCTTCACCATACGTATTATTTGTCATACGATGGGCCTCATCTACTATAAGCAAAGTATTGTTTAAACTCACTATCTTATCTATCGATTGATCTCTCTCATAAGTTCCGTCACTTTTTTTTCTATACTTTGCCTTTTTTTTATTTTCACTATTTTCTGAATCATAAATAGATCTGTCACTTATTTTTTCTCCTAAAACTTTTTTTTGGAAAGTTTTATGTGACATTATTTTATAATATTGAAGCGCATTTAATGTTGCTGTTCTTTTCATTTTTTCTTTTTTCGATTCATCTATTTCTGCATCTATCTCTTTTTTATTTATATACGTATTTCCAGTGCAAAATAATAAAGAATCTTTCCAAGTTTGCCTTAACAATTGACCTGGGACCAAGACATGTATTTTTATAGAATATTTTTGGGAATATGATTTAAATTGTTCTGCTATATTTATTCCCGCACAAGTATTATGCCCTAAAAAATCATTCGCAAAATAATTATGAATCGAGGGCACTTCACAATCATAAACATAACCATCGTAATGTATTTTTTTTATATTTAAAATGCTACTGAAAACACAATCATCATCTTTTAATCCATAAATATAATCTTCATAATTTAATCCTCCTTCTATACTTTTCCACCCATTATATGTATATAATTTATGCTTTTTTGTTATTATTATATTTTTTAAATTATTTAATGTTATTAAGTACATTGTTTCTTTTACTTTTTGTCTGTAAAAATAAGACACTGTCCTAAATTTTATTTTCGCTTTTTGAAAAGATAAACATTTTATTTTTACGTTTGATACTTTTCCCCATTCTGAGTTCTCTTCTGAATTTAAAATGCTTGAATCAATATATTTGTCCCAAGCTTCACTTATTTTTAATTTAAAATTGTTTATTTCGATCGTTGTATCAGGATGAACACATTTACCTGTTCCTGGATCATGAAAAATTAGCAATCCTTTTGTTTCTGAGTCAGGAGTTATAAAATTTCTGGCAAATGATTGCTGATTAAATGGTCTAATTTCTCCTGAACAAATTGAATCTCTATATTGCCTTAAATCATCATAATTTTGATAATTAGGCCTCTCTGGAAATTTATAAGAATAGAATTCTTTTTTTTTGTAAATTTTTGATTGCAAATCTTGGTCATCAATTGATGGATTTGAATAATCTATGTTCATCATGTCCATTAATTGAGCATCTGTCATATTATTCACTATCTATGTGTTATATATTAAGATGGATAAAAATATTAAGGATTGGCTTTGTGTGACATTCTATTATATTTCTTATACAATAAATACAGAATGCACAGGGATATTAAGAGTATTGTGATTAATGACAAAGTTTTAGCTTGATTCATATTTTCCTTATCTGCTTTTCCCATTATTAATCCAATTGCTTTTCGATGCCCATATGGCTTTTTACCCAAGGACATGTTAACCTCATTGTGAATATTTATTAACCATTTTACTAATGATTCTCTGGAACACACAACTTCATCATTAATTGGATATTTTTTCAAGTGTTTTTTTAAATTTTCGCGACATCTTGCACACGGCAAAATATCTTGAATCGACGTAAAAAATGTTTTCATGTTTTTTTTTTCATTATCTGTTGGACATTCTGAATATCCCATGGTCACAGAATGCATAAATTTCCATGCATGTTTTCCCCACACTGACGGCTCAACCATTTTTATATAAATATAATAGATAACTTAATATTTTTAATATTATGATAATTCAAATATTACTTTGTCCGAATGTATTAAAAATTTATTTACATCTTCACCTGATATCTTTTTCTTCGATAACAATTTTGAAGATTTTTTAATTATCTCTTGTTTATTATATTTTTTTGATTCTAATAATTTTTTATTATAAATAAATCCTAAACAGTTTTTTATCATCAATATATCTACATTCTCTATCCCAAATATTTTATAATTATTTTTTAACCAACAAGTTATATAACTTGATGTGTGTTTCAATGTAGTGTCTACTATCCCATTTGATATCATTCCAATACTATTTAAATTATTTGGATTTGGATTGTATACTGCAATAAATTTATTATTTTCCATTTTTCTCATCAAGTTGTATGGTTTTGACATTAATAAGCAAATTTTTATTCTGTCATCTAAATTTCTATAAATGGAATAATTAAATAATTCATCGTTATTTTTTTTTAATTCCTTATCAATTAGTTTAAACAAACTTCCGTCTATTATATTTTCTTTGTTTTTTATTTCGTTTTCATCTGTCATTTCATCCATATTTATATTTATGCACATATTTTCATCACATTGTTCATCCTCATAATTTTTAACATTTTTTAAATTTTTAAAATAATTATTCAAGAAACTAAAAATTAACTCAGGCAATAAATATTTTGTCTTACACCAATCTATTATTAATTTATTATATATTAAATCTTTGTCAAATGTTAGCAGTAATCCTAAAAATGAAGAATTATTTGTTATTAAATATTTTGTTTCAATATCTGTTAGTGTTTCCTTATTTGTCAAATTTTCAGATTTGTGTAATTTTATTAATTTGCCCAAAATATCTTTGTCATTATTAAACTCCGATGAGTTTAATATTATTGTTTCATCATTATCATTGTATAATTTGAAAAATTCTATCTTCTTCCTTATTATAAAAAACTTATCTATTCTCTTACAATTTCCACACTTATTGTTTATTATGTATTTATAAATTATTTCCATCAAAGAATTTATTAAACCAAGAATATTAACCGAGTCTGAATTTTTTTTATGAATCATATTTTTAAATTTTTTTACTTCATCATATCTTGTTTTTGGGTTTTTGTTCTTGACAATTAGTCTTCTCAAACTTATGCTCGTTGAATAATAATATGATAGAATTTTTAAAATTTCATCATCGCACTTTAACATTCTTGAATAAAAATAAGAAGATATATAATCCACATTTTCGAAAAGAAATATCTCTTTCGAGAGAATTTTTTCCATATAATTCCCATATTCTGTTTGAAAATTATTTTTTATGAGTTTTTTATCTTCCATCATGTTAAAAAATAAGTCCATTTTTTTTGATTCCATAATCATATCATCTCCTAATTTTTGAAGTTTAATTGCATCATTATTTTTTTCCCTCAAATTTATTATCTTTCCGACAATATTTCTATTTATTAATGATTCTTCTGGGTGAATTAAATAAAAGGTTCCATCTTTATCATACATGCTCATTCTTGAAAAACCATCGTAATATAAATGGGGCATCTGGTTATTTTCATAATCATAATCTTCATTGTTTCCGTAATATTTTAAATATTTTTCAGAAGATGAATAATATTGATCTTTAAGAATATTGTAAATTCCGTTATATCTATTGACGCCGCTTTCTTCTTGTATTTTAGGGTTAAAGTTTTTTTTCACATCATTAAAATTTGGATCATTTTCAATGTTAAACAATGGTTTTTTGTTTTCTTTTTTTCTCAATAATTCATAAATATTTGACGATATATCAATAATTGAAATAGAATAATATTTTACGACTTTTTCTATATCCTTCTTTTCATACAAATAATATACCGTTCCTTCTGCTGTTCTACCCACTCTTCCTCTTCTTTGTTGGCGACTTTCGTCTGTAATGAGTGTTTGATGCATTACTACGTCATTTACCTCATAATCATAATATGCTATATTTTGAGTCCCTAAATCAATCACGAAAGATAATCCATCGATTGTAATCGATGCTTCCGCTATATTTGTTGCCAAAACAACGCCCCTTTTATATGTTCCCTTTTTAACCCTCGGAGGATTTGCTGGTTTAAAAGGTTCATCGGGGAATAATTCATTTCTTGAATATTGGTAGTTCGATATATATGAGTCTAATTTTTCGACAAATTTTTTTTGATCATTTGTTAGATCACCATACAATGGAAAACCTATAACATCTTCTGGGAGATAATCGTTTAGCATTTTTAAATATTCCAAAATTGAATTTTTAGTTGGAATGAAAATCAAAATATGACCATTTTTAGAAGTTTTTAATATTTCTTTTAAAATCATTTTTACTTCATAAATGGTATCTCTTGAAATTTTTTTTCTAAATTTTTCTACAATGGTATGTTTTGTCAACTTATCGGGTTCCGATAAGTCGAATCGTCTATCTACGTTTATTCTGTCTAATTTATATTTTTCCAAAAATGTACTACATGGATATATTTTATTGTCATTTATATCTCTATAGTATCTTCTATAAACTCCCTCATCTCTTCCCATAGTCGCCGTTAAAATAACCACTTTAATATCGTTATTAAAATAAGATCCATATTTCATCAATGTTAATATCATATCCATATTGATATTATGTTCATGCGATTCATCAACTATTACAACATCATACATATTATTTTTAGTGAACATTATTTCGTCTTGAAATAAATTGTAATTGTTATCTTCATTATCAACACGATGACTAAGTTTTTTTAATAATACACTGTCCTTTATTTTCAAATAAAGAGACTTATCCGTAAAAAATTTAATCATTATATCGTCATTATTTCTCTCATGTTTTTCTGCTTTGCTTGTAAATTGAAACTGATAATTATTAGTTTCTATTTCCATTTTATAATCATCAACTTTTTTAAAACAAGTTATAGGCAATCCCATATTATTTGAACTATATTTTGGGACTCCTATTGCTGGTCCCGTTCTTGGAACAGATACGGCAACTTTCCCATTTAATTTGAAATTTATCATTTTTAGGGCAAATACGAATAATTTTGGAACTTCCGTTGATTTTCCCACTCCTGTGCCACCAGATATCAACATTGCTCTGTTATTCATAAATTTATGATAAAAAGTTATTTGCTCCATCCAATCTAATGCGTAAAAATCAAACCAAGAACCACTATTATTAAAAATCCAATGAATGTAATCTATTTTTTCATCACAATTTTGGCCATTCATTGAATTTAAAGATTCAAATGGCTCATTTACCAAGAATGAATGTGATTTTTTATAATATTCCAATTTTCCACTCATTGTTATTGATTCCATTAACATTTTTCTTATTGTTGGCCATGTTGTCTTATTAGACGGATATAATTCTCTATTTGTCAGTTTATTTTCAGGAGTGAATTCAACTATCAATCCATAAAAACTCAAACAATAAAATAAACAAGAAGTTAAATTGTTTTTTATATTATTTGACAATTGTTCACTCTTATCTCTTATATTTGATAAATTATATATTTTTCGGATATAGCCTCCTATATTTATCCATTTCGAAAAATTAGAATTTAATTTCTCTATTATTCTATTAGCATCGTCCTCTGTCAATAGATCAAAAAATTTATCTAGTCTTAATTCTTTATCTTTTTCTCTTCCTTTTTTATCGTTAAATTTATGTATTAAAGATTTAGATAAATTATAATAATTTTTTAAAGTGCATCCGTGAACTCTATAGAAATCATTTGTTTTAAATTTATATTTAACATCCTCATTAGTTGACTCTATTAAAAATAACGAATACCACGTTTTTTTAAATTTATTCAAACATATTTTTACATAATCGTAAATATACTTAGCGTCAATGATTATCATGTTATTTTTTATTTTTTCATCATTCTCTTTTGAGTTTATCAGTAATACTTCAGACGTCTCATCCGGAATTTCAGATTTTTTATCATCTATCAATTGAACATATCCAACTTTATCTTCGTTGCTTATTTTATGACTATAATATTTATCAAAAAAAAACATTAAAGTTCGGCACAGCATCAATGTTATGTCTGATCCGTCATCTTTATTTTCACCGAGAATTGCCTCAGAGAATGATCCCATTAATGATGAAAAATTATTTTTAAACTCGTTTTTATCTATCTGCTCTAAATTATCATACTCCAAATCGTTCAAACAATTATTAAATCCTATTATTTTGTGTAACTTTATTAAATAACATTCCATTTCATCTGAAGTTTTACTATAATGATCATAAATCATCCATTTTATATTCACAATCGGAGTAAAAAAATAGTTATGAATTACATCGTAAATATAGTCAATACTTAACCCACGAGATGTTTCAACTGATATTAAATTAAATGAATCATTATTTATTTTTTTTAAATTGCTCATAGAGTCAACGCTTTCCAACTTATTTTTATATTGCTCCAAATTATTGATTTTAAAACTGACCATTTCGCCATTTATTATTGACTCGTAAGTTTTTTTATAAAAATCGGTGTTTACGAAATGATCATAAATTGGAGATATTGGTCTTAAATTAAACCAATTTACTATTAGTTTATTCGATATTCTGTCTATAGTTTTTAAAAATAACAAATAATTTTGAACTAAATGATTTGGATTGTATTCTTTTTCTTTATAAAAATCTCCTTTTTCATCTCTTTGGCATCTTGAATATTGTAAACTCGTAAATTCGTAAGATGGTAGATGATTATTCAAATCTTTTTCATTATCTCCATCTTTTTTCTCCAAATATAAATTTTCAAAACTTTTAAGTTTCTTTTTTTTCATTCCTCCTGTATCATCAATATTTGGCAAAATAGTATTTATCAATTTTCTTATGTCCCTATATTTATTATTTCTAAATTGATCCTCGTATAGTTTAACATTATCATTATCGAAATTAAATTTCAATGCTATAAAATTGATAATTCCCACCAACATTAAATTTAAAAATTTTTTATCTTCAACGTTTAAACTTGGGAACACCACGTTTAAAACTTTTACAAAAATTTCATTTTCAAAACTTGGAGGGAAAAACTTATCCATATATTTAATATGCAATTATTTTTCCTCAGAAAAAAAAACTAATTAATAAATTATTTTTTTAAGTATTTAGTTATTTTTTTAACAATATATTTCCTTACATATTTATAATTATGGGGTAACTCAACCCAATTTACTTTCATTTCATTTACAAAATCATCCAAAATATCATATATTGTCTCTCTGCTTAATATTGATTTTAATTCGTAAATTTTTTCTTCGTGCGTTGATCCTTTCATTTTTTTTAATATATCGTCAAAATCATTTTTGTTTTTTATCCATTTTTTAAAAATTTTATCACGAATATCGTTCACTATTTGTTCTCTAGTGTCTGGATCAAAGTTTAATGTTCTATAAGTTCCCACTGCTGGTGTATCAAAAACGGCGTTAAACGATGTAACGTACGGTGTGGTTACATATTTAGATGGAAGACTTACTAAATTGTGTGGATAATTTAGTAAAGTCCCTTTTTTTATAATAGGATTCAATTGTAAAACAGGTGAAAAAGTTGGAGAAAGTGTTGGTGATGAGAACAATGATATCGGAGATGTTGAAACTGTATTGTTTATAGTTAAATAATTACGATCACTTGCAGAATAATCAATGAACGGGATTCTTATATTATTCATCTTTATAACATTGAAAAAGACTTAAAATTCTGATCACTTATTAAAAGTAAGTAACAAATGTCTAAAAAAAGCAAAATTGTTAAAAGTAAAACTTCTGTCTCTGATAAAAAAAATATATTTCAAAAATATATTGACTTTCATAACGAATATACTTTAAAATATGGAGAATCTGTTCTAATTCTCATGCAAGTTGGATCTTTTTTTGAAGCATATTGCACTAATGAAATGGGCCCTGATTTGTTAAAATTATCAGAAACCGTTGATTTAAGAGTAACTAAAAAAAATAAAAAAATTAATGATGTCAATGAAAAAAATCCATATATGTTGGGATTCCCGATGTGGTCCATTGATAAATATTTAAAAAAAATCATTGAAAGCGGATATACCATTGTATTAATGGAACAATTTCCGGGATTGTCTGATAAAAGTTTTGATAGAGAAGTCACTGGCGTGTACACATCTGGAACTTATATTGAAACTACTTCGTATGAATCTAATTTTATCCTTTGTTTAATTATTGAGGACTTTGATGATTTTAAACGTTCTGATTCACTGAGCAATTCGGAGAAAGCAGTCAAGTCATATATTGGATTATCCAGTTGCGATTTCTCCACTGGTAAATGTTGTGCTTACGAATTTTGTTGTAATTTATCTAAATCAACTTTCAACGATGATATAAAAAATCCGACAACTCCACTCTCTTATGATGAAATTATGAGATTTATCGATCATTTTTCTCCCAAAGAAATTATCATTAAAAGAAAAATTGTTTCCAATAAATCAATGAAAAAAAATGAACTTCTCAATCTATTAAATGTAAAAACTGACACTTGCCATTATTATGAGGAAATTGACAGGGAATCACATAAGAAATCTTACCAAGAAACATTCTTAAAAAAAATTTACCAAATTAAAAAAATGGGGATGGTGAATGTTCTCGATTTTGTTGATTTAGATAATTATCCTGATGCGCTAAGAAGTTTTGTTATTTTGCTAGAATATGTTAAAAATTTAAATGAAGATATCACAAAATGCATTGAAAAACCATATTTTTTTGGTAATAATTCAAATTTCATTTTAGGAAATAATGCATGTTCGCAACTTAATATTACAGGGAAAAATGATTCAGCTCAAACTAAATTTAAGTCATTATTCGATGTTTGCAACAATGCGTCTACTCCTTTAGGCAGAAGATTTTTAAAAGATAGTTTATCATTGCCCCTTATCGATAAAAATGAAATAATTTTAAGATATGATTGTATTGATGAATTAATAAAAGATAAAAAATATGAAATTGTTGAAACAAATTTGAGACTCATGGTTGATTTAGAAAGAATATCCAGAAAAATGCATTTAGGGAAATTACATCCTTATCAATTCGTTGATATTATTGATAGTGTTGAAGCTTATATTGACATAAATAATTTTATTAATAAATATGATTCACTATCATCTCTTAAATTAGACCCCAGTAATATGAATTCATTGAACAATTTTTTAAAAGAATCAAAAGATAAATTTGATTTTGAAGCTATGAGAAAATACACACTAAAAGATATCACTGGTACTTTTTTAAATAAAAATACTTCCCGACAAATTGACTCCACTTTGAATGATCTAAATTTTCTTGAAAAAAAAATAGAGCAATTATGTCAATTTTTTAACTCCGAATTGGAAAAATATAAAAATAAAGATAATTTAGATAAAAACTTTAAAAAAAAAAATGAATTGCCCAATCTAACTATTAAAAAAAATGATAGAGATGGATATTATTTATTTATCACTAAAAAAAAATCTGAAATTTTTGTGAAAATGATTGATAATATGATCAAAAATAAAGAAATTTTCAATTTTTCAGATCAAGAAGATAAAGTTAAAATTTACCCCGAGAACATTAACATTTCAAAAAATCAAACTTCTTCTAAGATCACATTTGAATATTTGAACATTATATCTGATGAATTACACGAATCTAAAAGCTCTGTATCTAAAATAATAAAAGAAACATATTATGCTCTAATATTTGAATATAGCGATAAATATTTTAATTTATTTAGAGTGTTGTGCGATAAAATAGCATACATTGATTATTTAAATTCGTGTGCAAAAACTGCTAAAATATATGGATATTGTCGACCAGATGTACTTAATAGTTATACTAAACAAGGACACAGCTTTATAAGAGCTAAGAAACTTAGACACCCCATCATTGAAAGAATAAAAACAGATGTTGAATATGTTCCTCATGATATTTTGATTGGTAAAACTGACACTAATAATACAAATGGAATATTGTTATACAGCGCAAATGGTTTAGGTAAATGTTTTCACACTATGACTAAAATAATGGGTTATGATGGAAACGCCATTTTAGCTCATAACATTAAAGTTGACCATTTATTAATGGGAGACGATAGGACCCCTAGAAGAGTATTATCGGTATGTAAAGGGATGGAACAATTATATTATATTATAATAGATAAACACGAAGAACCTTTAATAGTGACTGGCAATCATATACTTTGTTTATTAAATGATCATAATGAATGGGTCGATATTTCAGTTTTAAATTATTTAAATTACCAAGATGTGTTAAAAAATTTTAAATTTTATAATCAAAAATGTGAAATATTTTCATTTTCGATTAATTTATGGGAAATCGGCGAATATGTTGGATTTGAAACGGATGGTAATCACAGATTTTTATTAAATAATTCAATTGTTACACATAATAGTTCCCTTATGAAGTCTGTCGGTATGTCTATTATTATGGCTCAAGCGGGAATGTTCGTTCCAGCTAGTAAATTTGAATTTCATCCTTATAAACACCTTTTAACAAGAATAACTGGAGATGACAATTTATTTAAAAATCAATCCTCTTTTGTGTTAGAAATGATGGAACTTAGAGAAATAACAAAGAGAGCCTCTAAAAATACTTTGGTCATCGGAGATGAAGTTTGCCGAGGAACTGAATATATTTCTGGAAACGCGATTGTTACTGCTAGTTTAATTATGTTGTCTAAAAACGACACTAGTTTTATATTCGCTTCTCATCTGCATGAAATTTTAAATATTCCTGAAATACAGCAGTTAATCAATAGCGATGCGATGAAAGTGTGCCATTTATCTTTTAGATATGATGATAAAAGTGATAATCTTATATTTGATAGAATATTAAGAGATGGATCAGGTGACTCTATTTATGGATTGACAATTGCAAAATATATACTCCACAATGATGAATTATTAAAAATTGCCAATGATGTTAAAAATAAAATCTTGATGCAAAATGACAAAATATCTAAAACTTCAAGGTATAATCAAAAATTATATGTTGATAAGTGTGAAATTTGTAATATATCTGAAAAAGACGATAATCTTATTACCATTAGTTCGGAAATTAAAAAAAAATGTGGCAAACTTTTAGACACCCATCATATTAATTTTCAAAAAAACTGTAAAGACGGGTTAGTTATTGAAAAACCTTATATTGAAATGAATTATAAAGCTAATTTAATTATTTTGTGCAAAGATTGCCATAAAAAAGTTCACAATAATGAAATTGTTATCAATGGGTATAAAGATTCTTCCAATGGAAGACTCATTGATTGCGAGATTAATAATGACAATAATGATAACAATAAAATAAACAAAATTAATAAATTCGACATTGACAAAATTAATAAATTTAATGGAAAAAATTGTGATAACTTAATCAATCTCTTTAATTTTCATTAAAACATAAATTATTTTGTCACTATTGTGGCTATTTAAATTAGGAGTTTTGTAAATTAATTTACCTATGTGATTAGTCGATATATTATTTATTATTTTCATTAAATTTTCTAAATATTCGTTAACTTCTTTTTGATACGAATCAACTACGCAAATCGTGTTTTCGAAAAATATTTCATTTTGTTTTAATTCACATAACTTATTTGATTTTACGTTAATAATCCATTCTTCGTCTTCCAATAAATGTCCCCCAGCTTTACGCTGATATCTCTTAAATATTTTTTCGCATTCTTTTAAAAATTGACTTCTTGTTCTTTTACATTCGTTCGTACCAAACTTAACGCGACATCTCATTTCATATTTTAATAATATATTATCTATCTCTAATTCTGTTAAACATTTATTAACTAAATTTTTTTTTTCGAAATAATCCATCTTACCGTAGTCGTTCTGTATGGCATTATAAATTATTTCATCTTCACATGCACAATAGTCGCAATTGTTCATTTTCATAATGTTTATCATTAGTTTTTTTTTTAAAAAGCAATCATCATCTTTTTCTTTTTTTATATTTTGTTTTAACTTTCTTTTTTTATTTTTTGATGTGATTATTTTTTGCTCCATTTTTATAAAATTTATTTAGAATAATTATTATAAGTAATGGACAACGCTATTAAAATATTCAGTCAATCTAACAACGAAGTTGTCTTTAAATATTCAATAATTATTGTTATTATATTATTTATATCTAAATTTGTCGATTTTAAAATTAATATGTTAATTGGGTTTTTCATATCTATTTATATTATCAAATATTTAAATGATAAAAATGTGATAAAAGAAAAAAATGAAGCAGATATAAAAGAAGAAAAAAAAGATTTAATATTCCCAGATCCTGTTTATTTTTATAATGAAGATAAACTTAATGATTTACTATTCTCCATACAAGATTTCTACGCTTTAAATCCGTTAGCCTATGAAGAAATGATCCATAATTTAGAGGCATTTTTTAAAATTAAATCGGACATTGTCAATGATATTGGTAATCCTGCCAAATATTATGAATTAGCTCTTCTCAAAAAAAATAATTCTCTTAATAATTTACACTCACTCATTTTAAAGACACATGGTAGTAAAATTAAATCTGATAAATTAGACAGAGCACATAAAAGACTCAATACGCTTTTAAACGAACATTGTGATGAAATTAAAAAAAAATGCGTGGAAAAATATTATTATGATGGACCTAATTCCCGGACACGCCACGTTGACAATGTCCAAGATAAAATTAAGGGCTATTCTCCAAATACTATTTTAAAAAATGAGTATAATTCTCATTTTGAATTATATATTTAGGAATATAATATTGGACAAATATAATTTAGAATGATTAAAGAAGTTAAATTTAAATTCGTCGATCCAAATAAATATTTCGGAGGAACTAATGCCGTTAATGATGAAATAATAACTTTTTACCAAGTTTGTCATTTTGAAAATCCTGAAACTAAAAAATATGAAATTAAAAAATATTTTGTAAATCAAAATAATGAAATTGTTAATTTTAAGTTTTTTAAATTGGATAAAAATGAGCACGATAAATTTATTAAACTAAAACCTCCTAATAAATATAAATTGTATTCTGTTTATTCGTTATCAATGATAAAAAACCCTACTTTAGACGACATTGAAACATCTAGATCCAGAATCCTAAACTAAATCTAATAAGTTATCGTTCACATTTATGTAAACATAAATAATAGCGGACGCAATTAACATCAAAATCCCCATATGGAACATTCGGTAATCTTTTGTAAACGTGTCATAATTTATTCTCATGCTCAAAATATCATTCACTATTAAAAAAAAAGAGTCTTTTGTTTTGATTAGTAAGGATGATATGGATTGCTCATATAACATTGATTCTTTTTTTAAATCACCCTCATTTAAATATTTTTTTGGATCAAGATTAACTTGAGTTGCTTCTTTTGTTTTTTGTTTATATTGTTCGAATACTCTGTTAAATTTATCAACATCAAATTCGTCTAATTTTGGTATTCCTGAATTATTCCTTTGTGTTGATAAATTATAGATATATTTACCACTGTCAAATTTATAATTCCTTCCTGATGATTCTTTCAAAGATTCTTTTAATTCGTCAATGGTGCTCATAGTATTAATAATTTTCAATGATAAAAAAAAATTGATTTTAAATAAGTATAAATATATACTGGTATAATATAAAAACAATATATACTGATATAATATAAAAACTAAGAATGTTCTATTTTATATGTCCAACATGCGGATCCAATCTGGCAAGAAAAGAAATCCCTTTTGAAAATAGAATTGAAATGATTGAAAATGAAATTAAGAAGAAAAAATTATCGTATTCTGAAAAAGATGATTTTTTCCAAAAAGAAAGAGCGAAAGTTCTTGATGAATTATTCATAACAAATATGTGTTGTCGAATGAGAGTTCTTGGACACGTTAGAACAGAATTATTCATCATGAATAAAACTTCTATTGAAAATCCATCATCATAAATTATCATTATTGAGTAATTATTGTTACTAAGCTATTATCATTACAGAGTTATTATTGCAAACTTATCAACTGACATTTAAAATTATTATAAAATAATTTATAAATATAAGATAAATTCAATGGAAGAACATCCACATTTTTATAGAAATGCGAAAATTGACGAATATTTTAATTTATTGAGAAATAATGCTAAAACAGACGAAAAATATTTAAAAATGCTTGAAAACGATACTATTTATTTATTACAAAATAAACATAAATCCGGAGGTGGACTAATTTCTGAAATTGAAAAATTATTTGAAAATATTTGCTCCACAAACATTGAGGAAATAGAATACGATAAAAATTTTTGCAGTCAGATTACAGCAGATGATGGAGTCATGTGTGATAAATCATGTGACCAAAGAATTAATGATCTTCACAACATTATTAAAAAATTAAATAGTGAAAATGGTGAACAATTCAATGATGATCACAAAACTTGCATAAATAACTATATTTTATTCATTCATTGTTGTTATCCAAAATATGGCTTAAGGAATAACGAATACTTAAGAAATCATTTAATAATCGAAATTGCTAAAAAAATTATATCCAATAACGAATATTTATCGTATTCTAGGGACTACGTGCAGTCTATAAATGATAAAAACTATCAAAATGACAATAAGTTTTATGATTATGAATTTGTTCTGGAATATGATAAAATGATGAGAAATTCTATTGATAATAATATTAATCACTTCAAAATTATTTATGATGATCATTTTAGCAGATTTGCTGAAATTGAAAAAGAAATGTTAAAAAAATTAAATAACCAAAATATTACTGAAGAAGGATTAAGCAGTAGAATTTTTGGGAAAATGTTCGGGATTATCATTTTAAATAAACTTCTCAGTGCTGAACTTAAATAATTTTTTTTTTCAATAATTCTGAAGAAGCAATTACATTCTCATAAAATTTTTTATAATTATGTAATTCTTCTTTGCATTTTTCAAATTTTTTATTACATTCTTCATAATTTGACAGTTCATCCATGCTTTTTTTGCATGATTTATAACACATTATTAACAACGCCGTTAAAAGTAAAACTAACATTATTAAAAACGCAATACATAGCGCTGTTGCGTTGTTCATCCTTATATAAATTATATAAATAAAGGATGGAAAGTATTATTTAAAATAATTAGTGTTTGTATTTATTTGACTCTCTACCACTCCTATTAATAACGTAATGTTATTTTGTATTTTTTTATTTAAAGGGTGCCTCGCATCTGACATTGACACTGGATTATTGTCTCCTTTTGCTTTTAAAATTTCTTCGTAACTTAACAAATTATCATATCTCAAAGGTTGCCCAAAACTGTCTATGAAATTTATAGTCATTTTGTCAATATTCCCTAATTGACTATTTTTGTAAATTTTATTCCCATAATAAGGCAACCCACTATAATAAGTTTTAAATATTTTATCCGGTAATATTTTTGCGAAATTTTGTTTACAATTGGAATATATTATTTTTCCTGTATCGGGATTTATTCGATTCGTTGTTTCAAAAGTTGAAAAAGTTCTCTCATTCATTAATTCATCTATGGATAAAGTGACAAATCTATCATCGGTCATTTTGTTTTCATGATCGAACTTATATTCATTTTCTTCCTCATCAAATATTATATTCTTTGAAACTGGCAAAATTATACTTTCCAACTTTACGTACTTTACATTTCTAAAATTCATTGATATATGAGGCATAGGCTCACTGTCAAAGTAATGTTCTTCAAATGTTTTTTCCAAGTCTTCCTTTTCTCCCGGTTTTAAAAATGATTTTTTATTATTTAAAAGTATGTCATTATGAGTTTTAGATTTGCCAGATGGATCAAAACGAACAGTATATTTAAATGGGTCTTTATAATAGAATATATCTCTATCAATACTATCTATATTTACTTTATACTCCACAACATGCTCATCCAATATTGAGTCTCCTATATTATTATGGAGAACGTTCCCTTTATTCTCATAATTTGGTCTGTTTATCACTGATTTATTTTCCATAAAACTTTCATCTAAATTTGTGAAATTTTTTAAAGTATTAGGAGTCATTGAATTGAATCTATCTTGATAATTTCCGGTATTGTTTTGTCTATTTGGGTAAACGTTAGATGGAAAATGTTGTCTTCCAAAGTTGTTATCGTTATACCCATAAAATTCATTATTGCTTGTTACATTATTATAAGAATTATTATATTTATTCATGATTATAATATATTATAGAACTGATTAATTTAATATATTTAAAATGTGTTTATTATCAAATTAAAAATAACACAATTACTTATAATATATAGCATATGTATGGAAAACACGGAAGAATTTTCTTCCAAATTATTCTTTAAAAAAAGAAATGTAGATAAACTATGTAATCAAATTAATAGCGTTTTAAACGTAAAAAAAGATGAAAGCTCTCAGGTAAAGTGCCAAAAATTTCTAATTATTCAGATGCAAAAAATTTTTAAAATTTATGGCAAAAAACCATCGGGAGTTGATATTAATGTTCACATATCAAATCTCAACCGTTTATGCATTGGAGAATGTGTAAAAGTTCACAATGAAAAATTTAATATCAAAAATAAAAATAAGCAAATGAACAGTTTAAATCAATACAAAAATAAAAGAGATAGAGATGTAATTCCGCGTCAAAATATTCAAATACCCAAAAGGCCATCAAACGTTAACGTTAACAATAACAATAACAATAACAATAACAAACCAAACAATAATAAAATGTTGAGAAACGTTCACTTTAAAGATGAAATGAATGAAAAAATGAATAATAGGATGATTGATAAAGCTGAAACTAAAATAAAAAAAAAGAAAAATTCCGATAAAAACATTGGGAAATTTGGATTTTCTTCTGAATCAGGAAGTAACTTTGCTCCATTGCCATCAATTTCAGGTACAGGTGACGAATTTATAACGGCAACTGGAGAAGTGTCCACAAATATGAGTTTCGATACAAATGAAGAAGTTAATAATAAAGAGGATAGAAATTATCAACAATTCATAGATGAAAGAAACAACATGAACAATTCTAATATTTTTAATAATAAAAATAAACAGGGTGGCCAAAATAGAATAAATGGAAATGGTATGAATGGTAATAGTATGAATGGCGTAAATAGCATGAATGGTAATGGTATGAATGGTATGAATGGCATGAATGGTAATGGTATGAATGGTATGAATGGCATGAATGGTAATGGTATGAATAGCACGAATGGCATGAATGGCATGAATGGTAATGGTATGAATAGCACGAATGGCATGAATGGCATGAATGGTAATGGTATGAATGGAAATGGTATGAATGGAAATGGTATGAATGGTGTGAATGGAAACGGTATGAATGGTGTGAATGGAAACGGTATGAATGGTATGAATGGCATGAATGGTATGAATGGCATGAATGGAAACGGTATGAATGGAAACGGTATGAATGGTATGAATGGTATGAATGGTATGAATGGAAACGGTATGAATGGTATGAATGGTATGAATAGTATAAATGGTATAAATGGTATGCATGGTATGAATGGTATGAATAGAAATGGTATGAACGGCATGAATGGAAATGGCATGAATGGAAATAGCATGAATGGTATGAATAGAAATAAGATGAACAGAGGAAATGATTTAAATTCTGAAAATAATAGCAATGTTCAAAGCGAATTTCAAAAATTATTATCGACGTATGACCAAACTCCATCAAGGCAATTTGATAACAAAGATTTGAACATGCAGGATTATGACGAAATGGGGTCAGATAATCCAACGTTGAATTCAGGATTCAATGAACAATTTTCCGGGATTGATGGTGGATTTATGGGAGATTCTGCGGGAAATTTTGAAGATATTAGCAATGACGATGTTATAAATTATATATCATCGGTCGGAAATAACCAAAATAATAATAATTTTGAAGAAAAATCATATGACCAATTATTAGCTGAAAGATCTAAAATGGATAACTTAAATGTAGGAAACGCTAAAGTGGGAAAAAATAATTTTGACCCAACTAAGTCCCCCAGCATGATGAAAATTAACGATAACGATAATGTTGATGGAAGCAGTGTATATGATTATTTAAATGCCCAAAAAATGCACGAACAAATGAATAAATCAAAAAATGTCGGAAATATGTTTAACGGCACTCCGAATAATTACAATATGAATAACATGGCTAATAATCATAACATAGCTAATAATCATAACACAGATAATAATCATAACATAGCTAATAATCATAACACAGCTAATAATCATAACATGGCCAATAGTCATAACATAGCTAATAATCATAACATGGCTTATAATCACAACATAGCTAATAATCATAACATGGCTTATAATCACAATATGGTTAATAATAATATGACCGATGATAATAACATGGATAATAATTATTATACGAATAATATGGGGATGAGAAACAATAATAATATGAGAAATAATTTTCAAAACAATTTTTCTAATTACTCAAATAATCCACCTAATTATTCCCACAATCATATGAATAATAATTATTTAAACTCTAAAGGGAGACAACTATACAAAAACAATACTGATTCGGTACCTTTAATAGGTTCTTGCGATGACAATGATGAAACTTTTGTTCAATTTTTAAGTTTAAGAAATGAAAAAGAGCTAAGTGAATATCATGATAACTTGAAAAATAAAATTATTCAAGATCACGATTTCGTTTCTAAAATAAACACCACAACATTATCTTGTTTACCTGATGATCAAATATCTAAAATGATAAATATTATCACAAAAAAAACATTAAATATGTGTGATGTTGACGACACCATTAATTATTCAAGTCAGCATGGTAAAATCGAACATTCTCCCAATAAACGTGAAGTTAAAAAAATAAATAAAATTGACGATGCAAATAAAATGAAAGAAGTTAATGAAATGAGTAAAATTAACGTCGAAGCAAGAAATACCTCCGGGATTTCTACTTTAGCTCAGAAAAAAAATGAAGCGAATAATACGAACGATATAAAAGAAGCGAGTGATATAAGCGAAATAGAATCCATTTTAAAAAATATGGAGCACAAAAATGAAGGAAAATTAAAAAATAACATTGACGAATTTGAAAATGTTGATGAATTTGAAAATGTTGATGAAATTTACAGCAATAGTGAAAGAGAAAATAGTGATGATAATAATTTTGACGACAGCGATGACAATAATAATGATAGTTTGAAATTTGGAACAGAATTCAGAAGCAACCGTAATTTAAACTTAAATAATAATCATTTAGAATACAATTTGGAAACTGAAATTAAAACAGGAACTGAAACTGAAACTGAAATTGAAACTGGAACTGAAATTAAAATTGACGGAAAAAATATATATGATGAAGTTGACAAATTAGATGTAAACAGTAATTCACCTGTGCTAAATTTTATTATTAAACCTCAAAATAATATTAAACCAATAAATTACAATACATATAAATTGCAATTTAAAGGACCTGTTAAAAATGTCTCGAGGATAGATATAGATTATATTGATATATGTGATTATAACATTGATGATTACGAATTAATAGTAAATGTCCATAACAGGGATGTTAAAATTATCGTCGAAAAAGACTTTTATAACATCAACACATTAATGGAAACTTTGAACAAAAAATTAAAAAAAATAGATATCAATTTCAACGTCCAAATTAAAAATATTCAATTAAATAATTCTGGAATTGTCGTTCAACATATTAGAATATATTTGGGTAAAGCATTTTCGATTAAAGACAATAACTCTGATAAATCGCTATTAAATATTTTAGGTTATAAAGATAACTCGTATGACAATGACGAAAGATATATCAGCGAAAATGTTCATAAATTACCAACGGACAATAAAATTTGCCTATTTATTTCTCAATATAGTGATCATGTGCCCATCTATACATATGATATTAAAAACAAAGGGCTAAATTCTCTCCCTTTTAATAAAATATTAAGTTATGTTACTTCATTCAATCATCTAAACATAAAATGGACACGAACTTTAATGAATAGAGGATATGTATTATATAATTTTTTGAACGATGAAGACCACAAGGTAGGAATAAAAATACACAAAAATAATAATTTTTAATAAATTATCAATAAACTTAAACCTAAAGAGTTTTATTTTTTCTATTTTAATTATATAATTATGAAATACAAAGAAATTTATGTTTTTACTGTTGTGTTCATTACATTCGTAATATTTTTATTATATTGTGTTTCAATCCATGAACATAAAAAAGAAATGTCTAAAATTTATTTACTTGAAAATGTTAACAATGAAAAAGTAAATCAAATTAATAAAGCCAGAGAAAATTCTATCCCTTGTATTTATGGAAAATTTCACAATCCTAAATCGTGTTACAATGATTCTGGTCGAAGATGCAGTTGGAATATTATGGGAGAAAGATGTGATCTAAAATAATCAATATTTATTGCAAGTTAAGTAAAGAACACTTCTCTAAATTCATTCACTTCTTCATCAGTTATCCTTCTTTTATTTAATTTATTAAAACTGTTCGCTGGATCTTTAACGCAACATATTATAAATAATATACTATATACTCCACATTCTGTATTCTGTAATTGATGTTTAAATGTGTTATATTCAATTTTTAACTTACATAACGGATTAATTGTTTTCATATGTTTAGCTATTCTTTTTATAAATTTAATTACTCTTCTTTCTGGTCTTAACCCACACGAATCAAAATAATAAATACAATATTGATTAAAATCGAAATACATTGATACCCAATGAGAACCAGGCTGATTATGGTCATCCAAATTAAAAACTATTCCAAATTTAGTTTTTGATTCTTTTATTAAATGGTCAAAATTTAAATTTGATATTCCAAATTGGGGAAAATCGTCGAAATCCATAGGTACGGCACCTAAAAATTTAAAATCATTGTTTACTCTCTCATATTGTTTTAAAACTTCTTCTATGTTCACAGTGTTTAACCATTCAAATTTACCCTCTGGACCTTTTGGTCTAAATGATTCTTTTATTGATGTTCTAATTCTATCGTTCATTTTTTTCATAAAATCTTGCCTTATCCAGCAAAGTTGATCATCGCAAACATTTGACAATCTTTTTTTGAACTCAGATGATAAATATTGTTTGTATTTGTTAGAATTTATTGCTTCATTTTTAAAAGATAATTTTATTTTATCTGGATACATTTTATTGTATTCTTCTGCCATTAATATCAAATGTTCCTTAGATATACACGAACCATTTTCATATCGCTTGTCTGGAGAACATCTTTGATCCTTTGAAATCATTTTAACTTCATCATTAATTTCGCTTGTCATATTTATATATTTACCTTAAATTATTATTTTTTTAATCATTTCAATTAATTTTTATTATTAATTTTTTTTTGGTAGCTAAAGTAGAAATAAATAAATGAAGATTATTTATTTATTGACGCGACGCTCTATGTTTTGGTTTAACAGTTACTCCAAGTTTCGCTCCATCTGTATCGTCATCTACGTTACTTTCACTGTTCATTTTTTTTCGGTGCTGAAGTAGAAATAAATAAATGAAGATTATTTATTTATTGACGCGACGCTCTCTGTTTTGGTTTAACAGTTACTTCAAGTTTCGCTCCATCTGTATCGTCATCTACGTTACTTTCACTGTTCATTTTTTTTCGGTGCTGAAGTAGAAATAAATAAATGAAGATTATTTATTTATTGACGCGGACGCTCTCTGTTTCGGTTTAACAGTTACTTCAAGTTTCGCTCCATCTGTATCGTCATCTACATTACTTTCACTGTTTATTTTTTTTCGGATGCGTGACGCTCTCTGTTTTGGTTTAACGGTTACTTCAAGTTTCGCTCCATCTG